>Ga0302117_10000805_pt1 | contig 14367 bp, 13 predicted proteins | sample AG5_322_MG_FD_203112 | JGI IMG/M metagenome (GOLD analysis project Ga0302117, IMG submission 203112) | Marine microbial communities from Western Arctic Ocean, Canada - AG5_32.2 | ecosystem: Environmental > Aquatic > Marine > Oceanic | place: Canada: Western Arctic Ocean | collected 2017-10-01 | reverse complement strand
CCGGCTAGCAACATGCGGCCAACGCGCATCTTCTCTACTAATCGGCGATGAACGCTGTAAAGCCGCGCAGTTATGATCTCAAAGGGGCCGGTGCTCGGCAGGATGCGTGCGAGCCGCATTTGTATTTCGTCATCCGCCACTGCGGCCACGGCATTCATATCAGGAGGCGGAGAATAGCCGACGCGCCACATATCCTTGGTCTGGAACATGCTGAAAGACCAGCCATCTGCCCAGAAGTAATTAACGCCGCACAGATCAGGAATATGCTTCTCAAAGGCGAAGGGTGTGCCAATGGCAACGGATGCGGTTGGGTAGGTCTCGCCTTCGAAGCCCAACCCGAGGTGTTTTCGGACAACGCTACTTGCCCCATCCGCACCGATCAGCCATCGCCCCTGAAGTGTGGTCTCTGTGCCCTCAATCTCTGCGTCAACCGCAACTCCGTCTTCATCCTGGCGAACGCGCAATGCCTTGGCGTTGAATATCAATGCGCCGGAGAGTTCGGCATCGAGCATCTTGGCGGCTTCTTTCACCAAGTGCAGTTGCTCGCATTGCAGTCGGTAGGGGTGGTTCGTTTCATTTTCCAAAACGCTCAAGTCAAAGATGGCCCGCTCGCCTGTTTCGAACATGCAGTACTGCCATGTCCGGGTTGGACGGCCCAGCTCTACGAGGCGTGCACCTAGGCCTAGCTCGTCCAATAGATCAACGGTCGGGGGGTGAAAGGTGGACGCCCGTGGTTCCGCATGAGGCTCTCCCGCTGCTTCTAGCACAACGACCGGAATGCCTGCCCGAACCAGCCGTAGGGCCGCGACCAGTCCAACGGGTCCAGCGCCCACAATAATAACGCGGTCGTGATTTAAATCGCTTAAATCTCCCAAGACCCTTTGTCTCCTTGTGTCACGACCCGCGCATCTGTGAATGACGGTGGGCGGGTAACTTCAAAATGGAATTAAATACTCTACCAAAGTTTACAGGTTCAAGATGTAGGTAAACGCTGCCGAGCTTTTAAGAAGGCGAAATAAACTCATCCACGCTTTATAGTTATTTTCCGTGCCGTGATGTAGAATTTTGCCACAAAGAATGACTGCAAAGAGAGACGTTATGTCTGGAGATGATATTTACCTCGATAAGTCTGGCCCTCATGCCGTGCTGCGTCTCAACCGGCCTGAAAAACGCAATGCGCTTAATCTTGATATGTGGCGGCGCATGATCGAGCTGTTGGCAGAGGCAGAAGCTGACCCCAACGTCCGGCTTCTGATCGTTACGGGTGAAGGAAAGGCCTTCGCGGCTGGTGCAGACATCGATGAGATGAAAGCGGTGTTTAAAAGACCGGAAACAGCCACGACGATTGCGGAAGTCACTTATGAGTCTCAAAAGGCGCTGCACCGTTTTCCTAAGCCAACGATTGCCATGATTCGCGGGGCCTGCGTGGGTGGTGGTTGTGGCATCGCTCTGTGTTGCGATCTCCGGTTTGCCGATTCCAGCGCGAAGATTGGGATCACACCCGGCAAGCTGGGTCTGATTTACAGCCTCGCGGATACCAAGCGTTTAGTTGATGCCGTCGGGGCTTCTTCGGCTAAGGATATTCTTTATACGGGGCGTATAATCGGCGCCGATGAAGCACATAAACTCGGGCTCGTTGACCGACTCGTTGAAGACGGAACGCTGGAATCTGAAGTCCAAATCTTTGCGGATCAGATTTGTGCTTCGTCTCAGTTCTCAGCGGAGTCGGCAAAGCGGGTCGTGCACATGATTCTTAATGGCGCGGCCGATGACACGGCTGACACACGGGACCTTTTCGTTAAGTCCTTTTCCGGCGAAGATTTCCGAGAAGGGTTTGAAGCGTTTGCTGAAAAACGAACACCCGACTTTAGCAAACGCTAAAGTTCATGATCGCGAGTGTGTGTGCCTAACGCTGTGTCATGGCCTGGGCCTCACCAGCTTTATGCCTGTTACTTGGCGTTCTCCTAGCGCTGTGCTGCGAAAGCCGCTTTGCCGTCTTGGACTAAATCCCAGATCATCTGTGCGTCACCGCCGATAGAATCTATCAAGCGGCGAGACACGGGTTCAGCCGCGTCCTTCCAACTCTTTCGTTGTTCTTCAGCAATGTTATGGGTGGTAAAGCCCCACTTGTCCTGCTCATCAAGAAAAGCTCTCCACTCGTCACGAGTCCACTGCCGACCGTCGTTCACATCAATGTAAGAATTCAGCAGAATATCGCGGCGCTTCTTAGGTAATCCGTCGACCCACTTTTTTTGCATGACAATGATTGATGTGGCGAATGAATGATTAGTCAAGGTCAAGTGCTTGGCCTCACCGGATATGCCAGTTGGGACATACATGATGATAGCGCTTTCGCCAGAATCGACCAGGCCTGTTTGTAACCCTGTCACAATATCCATGAAGCCAAGGGGAATGGCATCCGCGCCAATAGCTTCCGCAAAAAGCCGGGCAGAATCGCTGGATGATGTCCGAAAGCGCATGCCTTGTGCCTCAGTGGGCACGATGATGGGTGTCTTACCGTAAATCTGGTTGAAGCCAATTTCATCCCACTGAATTAGGTGGATATTTTGCTCGGCTAGCAGCTTGGAGTAAGCCGCTAACAGATAATTATCCATGATGAAGTCGGCTTCTGCGTAGTCGTCGAATAGAAACGGCGTGTATAACATGGCCATCTCAGGCACGACGGTTGTTGTCGCTAGGCCAGACCAGTTTGCGACCTGAATACGACCACGGCGAATCCCGTTCACAAGAATGTCTTCAGAGCCTAGTTCGCCGTAGATCAACATGCGCATTTCAATATCTGGATCACCAGCGGCTTCCACATTGGCTTGATAGGTCAGCCATTTTTTATCGCCGGCGGTGTCTTTCACGCCGGTTCCCCCCACTGTGACGACGACGGCGTGAGCCCCTAACGGAAGAAAGGCTAGAAGTGTGAAGCCGAACAGTACGGCGAAACGGTGAAGAGTGTGCATAACGATCCTATGCGGTTTGTTTATAGGCACAGCATAGCTGGCGGTGCCCCCGTTGTGAACGACATGCACTATGCACGTTAAAGCGCTAAAAGTTATGGCAGGATTATTTGGCAGGCCGGCCCACGGGTTGACTGAACCCGAGGCTGGGCTTGAGGCCATCGGCTTGAATTATTGCTAATGCCGGGACGAGCAGTAATTGCACCGCTGTTCCGAACAGCACGCCAAATCCGATACTACATGCGACGGGCACAAGGAACTGAGCCTGGATGCTGATGAGTCCTGTGATCGCCTCGGTCATCTGGACGCATTTGTTTAGCAAAGAGGTTGACTTCGATATGAACGCTGCTTTGCAGGCGCACCTGGAAACAATGATGGTTGGCCTCAAGGCTTAGGGGCTTATTGTTTAGGCGTGATGCACCATCACCATCACCATCGTCTAGGCGACATGCGCCATGACAGCCCAAGTAAATCCGTCCGGTGCGACAAACGAAAATGTTGGTGTGCCGAACTCATCGTTTAGAAGTTCGCTCACGTTTCGCGCTTGTGATTCGCTGATACTAGCGTGCATCGCTGCAATATCTTTCACCTGCACGGAATAAAATGAATAGCCCAGGTTGCCGGGCTGGGATCGCGCCAAGCGGTCGTCTGGAGAGTTGGGTGAGCGCATGAGGAAGCAGCGCAATCGACCAGGTAAATGTTCTGTATAGTCATCTCCCGCTTCTGGATCATCAAAGTCGACTTCCGAAAAACTTTCATCCGGTGTTAGCTCAAACATATCGCTTGCCATGCGGCCGGGTTGATAGGCGATGTCGGTTTGGTGGTAGCGCTTAAAGCCGATGACATCTTCGTAGAAATCAAAGATAGAAAGGTCATCCCCTTGAATGACGATGGCCATATGGCAGCCTTCTGTCACGCGGAGCGGCGCCGTTTCATTAATCGTTCCGTATTTTGGAACCGAAAAATTCATCCGGGTCATGGCGACAAATTGTGCTTCGGGCTGAAACATCAGAACGTCACCGGAGACCGGGAGTTGCTCTTCAAAGGGCTTTTTCTCCGCCGCCGGTTTTGCCAGATTAAAATTGTAGTGGGGGCCGACTAAGTGAATTGGTTTGCCTTGCATGCGCAAAATTTCGCCATGCGCGTAGGCATTGGCAATATTATCAGTGCGATGGACGGACCACCGACAGCCATGGGTGCGTAGGGATGCCATCTGCAAGCCTGGGCCAGTTGGGTTATCCCATTTCATGAGACGAATCAGTCCTGCAGTGGCGTCTTGATGCAACATGCGTACGCACGTAACAGCGGAGTCGACGCCATACAGCGCCTTGGCTTGACTGGCATTGAGCATGCCTTCTGGTCCGGGCCGATAACCGCAGGACTGCCAAAATATTTTAGCTGCGGCCATGTCGGTGACGCCGACACCGATGTCGTAGATTCCGCCAATCAAACCTATGTCTTGTGTCTTCATATGGTTCTCCATATCGCGACTGTGCGGTTCAGCAGCTTGAAGTCAAGGACTCTGCCTTGACACGGTATGTGCTGAACGCTCTGCTACATGCTTGGAGTAGAAGGCGCATATGGTTTTTCCAGTTATTCATTCAACACTCGACCCCAGAGCTTTGGAGCGGGAACTCGCAAAACGCTATACGTTGTCCAAGGCCGTTCAGTGTCAGCTGGTGAGTCGCGCCAATAACGACTTCTATGAAGTTCGGGCGGGCGAAGACCGGTACGCACTGCGCGTTGCCAAGGCAGATTTCCGCACGCGCGAGGCCTACGCCTACGAATCTGCATATGTGAACCACCTGCACACCAAGGGTTGCCTGGTGCCTGCTCCGTTTTGCGCCAATGATGGGAGTTTGTTCTTTGAAGTTGAAGCGCCCGAAGGGATTCGCACCCTAACCCTCATGCATTGGCTTGATGGTAAGGTCTTCAGGGAGACTATGTCTGTTGACGATGCAGTAGAGGCCGGCCGCTCCCTTGCCGAGATACATAGTGCCGGCGCTGACTTCTCATCAAATACTGGGCGCGCCCTCAGCGCGACGGCGATGCTTGATGAACGCATGCCGCATTTGTTGGGCATGCTTGAGTCTGACCCCAAACATTATGACTTCTATGTGATGGCAACAGAGGCTGTTAAGGCCGCTTATGAAAGGCTCGGTCCGTTAAACTTGCCTCGCGGCCCTGTACACGGTGATTTTCAGTTTGCAAATGTGATGCGCACGACGAGCGGGGCTCTGGCTGCGTTAGACTTCGATAGTTGCGGTGTTGGGTTGCTGGCCGAAGATATTTTTACCTTTGTATGGCGCAGCGATATGGAAATCAAAGATGAAACCGTCAACACGGCCTTCATTAACGGCTACGAGGAAGTCCGCCCGCTAATGGATGGTGAGCAGGCCCACCTTGGGCTGTTTCGGGTGATGCGGGATTTGGTTATGTCCTCCACCTTTGCCATTTTGATTAACCGAGTCGGGCCGGTACCTGGGTTCGACGGAGATTTTGGGCCCTTCACCGCTTTGGCGCGGAAGCATTTGTCTGATTCTGGCTTAGCCTAAGGAAACCATATGACTTTTCCCGCCTTCTGAAAAGTCGATCCATTATATGGATATGGCCCGCAGATACGGCGAGCGCTATCTAATAGCCCTTCTCGATATCTACCATCGACAGCATTTTGTCTCCGGAGACGTAGCGTCTCAAGTTTTCGCGGAACAATATTAAGCGCGCTTCCTGTCCAGCCCCGTTGAAGCTGGAAATATGAGGGGTGATGAGCAGGTTGGGTGCGTCCCATAGCGGATGATCAGCAGGTGTGGGTTCTGGGTCTTGTACGTCGAGGCCTGCCCCAGCGATGTCTCCATTTTCCAGCGCGGCAATTAGGTCCTCTGTCACGGTGCTGCCACCCCGGCCGACATTAATAAACAGAGCTGTCGATTTCATGCGTGCAAAAAAGTCTGCGTCAAACAGGCCTGTGGTTGCACCTGTGAGCGGTAAAGCGTTGACGATGACATCGGCCTGGGTCGCTAACTCGTGCAGTTCACCGGAGAGTCCGACATAATCAACGTAGTCAGGCCCTTTGCGGCTGGAATTGCGCGTTGCGATGACCTTCATGCCAAGCCCATTGGCAAGGCGTGCGGTTTGAGTTCCGATGCCACCGAGCCCTGCAACGAGCATGGTCTTTGTATTCAGCGCCCACAATTGATTTGGAGGCACGGCCCTTCGAGCCCATTTTTTTTCAGCTTGCGCAGCGGCGTAATGATCGAGCCCACGGGAAAAATACAACACCATCGCCATAACGTGCTCGGCTATCTGTGGCCCTGAAATACGTTGTGTGTTGGTGATAACGTAATCGCCTTGCGCAACTTCAGGAATTGTAACGCAGGGCGCGACGCCGGCGAACAGCAACTGCATCCAGTGAATATTTGGTCCTGCGCGCAACAGGTCTGGGCTGCAAAAGCCGACCACGGCTGTAATGCTGTCGGCATTCTCAGCCGCGATTCGCGTTGCGTCTTGTATGTTGCGAGCTGGGTGCAAGGTGACGGAATCTGGAACAACCTCTTTGTACCAAGCAAGACGGTCTGGGTCGTTGGCCATGATGATCACCGCTTTTGGCGGAGTCCAGCCGGATATATCTCGCGCTGCTGTGGCACTTTCTTTGAGGCCAAGCCTTGCAATCATATCTTCGACTAATGTGTCGGCCTTCACAGGAGTTGCGAGTGCCAGAACGAACGCGGTGATAACCGGAGCGATAAACTGTGGCAGTGGCATCTACGAACTCCGTTATGGGCGTGCCGTTTTGGCGTCTCTTATCTCGCAGGATTTCATCCGTAATGCGATCCTTCTTAGGCGGCGTATCACCATGCACTCATTTATGGAAGCCGCTGAATTCACTTAGAATTAGTCCAAGAATCGTGGCGACTGGCGCTACAGGCTGTCGGTTAGCTCGACTAGTTCGTAGTGGGTCTGCATGTAGCCATCGACCTGGCCCTTGAGAAACACGTAGTCGCCATCTGTCGTCGTCCATACGTTGTAGATGGGGTGCTGCTTTGGTAGACCTTCGACCGACACGAACTGGAAATGGTGCGCCTGAAAAGTGCCGGCGCCAACTGTGACCTCTTCATCACCGACGTACACCACAGTTGGTTTAGCTTCCGAGATGTAGGGGCCCGTTGCGCCCCGATGGTCCGTTGAGGATACCAGCTGTACAAACGTTTGCTTCTCGCCGGGCTTGCTCAGGTCAACGCCTGCGCATACCCAGCCATCATTCTGTATCGCATGACCGCCGAATCCTGGGCAGACTCCTGAGTAGGGAACGCGCTGTGACATGCGGCCTTCTAATGCGGTTACGGTTTCACATTCGGCAACGCCATCGGCAAAACGAAACCAGCCGGATCCACGGAACTCATCGCCAACAGTGATTCGAACAAACGCGTCAATCGGCGAGAAGTCAGCCTTGGCGGTATAGTGCACAAAGCGCAGCACGCTCGGCCGGTCATCAATCTCACCGTGGGACATCAAAGAGCGTCGACCATCGGCGTGACGGGTCATAGTCCATCGTTCTCGACCACGCTCTTCGTCCATGCGGTCTGCTTTCTTTGAGGTGTAAAGCAGACGGCCCGTGCGGGTGGCGTGGTCGCGCTGATGATACTCTTTTGTCATGGCTAGCCTACCGTTTTTTCAAATTCCATTAGCTCGTAATGCGTTTTCATATACCCGGCGACACCGCCTTTTAGGAACGTGTAGTCGCCGTCGTTCGTCGTATAGACCTGATACGGCGGGTGTTCTTCGGGCAAGTCGTTGTTGGTTGGCACTTGAAAATGGTGTGCATCAAACGTGCCTGCACCAATAGTGATTGTTTCGTCACCAAGATATTCCATGTCCAGGCGCAGCGGATAGAGCATAGGCCCGGTCGCGCCACGGTGGTCTGGTGAACATAGGAGCAATTCATCAACGCTTTGAATGCCGGGGCCCTTGCTTAAGTCGTAATGGGCAAAGTGCCAGCTGTCACAGGCAATGGCATGGTTTTGAAAGGATTTTAATGGCCCGTGTTTATGGGCCATTTTTTGTGAGATGCGGCCTTCCAAAGATGTGAAGGTTTCGCATTCGGTGTAATCCTCATACATCTTGAACCAGCCGGTACCCATAAACTTATCGGCGACGGTTAGGCGAACGAAGCAGTCCTGTGGCATCCAATTTTTGTCGACGGTATACGTTGCATCACGCATCACTGATGGTCGGTCATCGATTTCGGTGTGCACACCGATGGTGCGTCCGCCATCGCCGTACTTTGTGATGGTGTAAAACTCACGGCCGCGTTCTTGATCCATGCGCTCGGTTTTTTTTGATGTGTAGCCGATGACCCCCCTTACGACGGTGTGTTTGATCTGGGTAATGGACAAATTTGGATCAGTAGTTGCCATGTGGTCTCCCGTGCGTAGGCGCGCTGATGATAATTGATTATGACTACTATCATACGCTCGCGTGTCTCGTTGTCCACGTCACAGACGGCAAAAATGGGGTTACATAGAGCCGCTTGGCGGTCGAGATTTGATGCCCTCTTGAGGGTTCCGTGTAGCTGCGTCACTACTCGACGTCATCCCTACAGGAAGGATTAATAATGTTTCGATTGTTCGTCGTTTTTGCATTCTTGGCTCAGAGTGTTTGGGGTAGTCACAATGCCAATGCGGAACCCCTAAAGGGCCGCGCAGCGGGCAGTGTGCCTAAAGGTTCGGTCTGGGATGAGCATTGGCAGTTCCGCCAAAGCGTGCTTATGGGCAGTCCAGAAGAAGTTGAGTTCGAGTATTTCATTTACGGCGAGCTTGGCAACGAAGAGGCTATGGTGAATAGCCTGCGCCGCGACCGGGTGCAGATTTCATCGTCTTCGTTGTGGGGTTTGTCCTCGACTATTCCAGAAGCAGCTGTGTTGTCGTTGCCTTATCTGTTTGTAAGTACGGAAGAGGCAGACTACTTTTATGATTGCTGTGCAGGCGACATCATTCGGCCTTACCTAGAGGCCATTGGCATCGCGTTTCTCGGATGGTCTGAAGCGGGGTGGACGGGGTTCTATGGCCCTAAAGGGTATGGCGACCCTGCAGCTGTACGTGGTGAGAAGTTGCGCACGCCATCAACACCATCGGTTGCTGTGTTTTTCCAGGCACTTGGTGTTGATACTGTCTTTCTTGGTATCCAAGATGTAGTCCCCGCACTTCAAACAGGCATGGTCGAAGGTGGTGCGTCTAGTTTGCCTTGGTACGTCAACGCCTTTAAGGATCATGCGCCTCATTACACTCTGACTGGTCACCACTACGAGACGACCGTCATCATGGCGTCGAAGAAGTGGTTAGATACGGCAACTCCATCTCAGAACGCAGTTCTTGACCGGGCCTTTAAGGTGTTCCCAAGCCAACGCGCTGGTGTGCGCATCGATACTGAAGAGAAGATTGCCGGCCTGCGTGAAGGCGGCGCGTTTGTTTATGACCTGACCGATGATCAACGCGCTCGCTGGATCGAGGCCGCTCATGAAGTGCACCCGGCAATTCTTAGAGATATAGGTGGCGATGCAGAGGCCATCTATGGCCGAGTGCTGGCGGCTACTGCCGAGTTTAAAGCGCGCAGTGAGCAAAACTGATCACAGTCCATGACAGATAATCCCCTAATCACACGGGTCGCGGCGCTCAGAGTATTCGTTGCGAATATGGACAAGGCCGTAAGGTTCTATCGGGATACGCTTGGTCTGCCGCTATCGGGCCAGACGCCGGAGTCGGCGGTATTTTCTCCAAAGGACATCGACTTTATTGTTGAGCGGGCTAACCCAGAAGACCCGGAAGGTGCAGAAATGATCGCCCGTTTTACGGCGCTATCGTTTGAGGTTGCGGACTGCAGGGTCGCGGTTGGCCTTTTGTCCGGAAAGAGCGTGCAGTTTCTCGGTCCGGCACAAAAACAGTCTTGGGGTGGAACGGTAGCTCACTTTCTCGACCCGGATGGCAATGTCTTAACGTTAGTTGAGTATCCCCAGGGGCGGTAAGTCTTGCTATAAACCACACATCCGAACACCGGGGTTTGCGCATCCAGGGCGCCTAGCCCTCGAAGGCCGACCCGATGCGCAAGGCGGTGGCTTCTTCCCGCTTCGGCGTCACGACCTGCAGGCCGAGTGGCAAACCACCTTCTGTTTTACCCATGGGAACCGACAGTGCAGGACATCCGGCATAGTTGGCAAATGCTGTGAAAGTCGTAATAGTTTTTGGCATAGTGGTGTCGAAGGAAAAAGCGGGAACGGGTGTTGTTGGTGTCACAAGCGCATCCATACTTGAAAATAATCGACGCGCGACGGGTCGGACCTGTTCGATAATGCGCAACGCCTTGGCGAGTTTCGGCGCGGATTGTGCCAGGCCAAAATCTATTCCAGACCGAAAGAGTGCGGTAAAGCCGGGAGGGTTTTCGTTCAACATATCCATGTGGATATTTGCGAGGTCGGCTTCGATAAGTAGCATCGCCTTTGGAAGAACGAAGGCTGAATCATAGCCGTCCCATGTGACCGGGTCTAACCTCGCGCCGAGGTCGCGAAGGCGATTAATCGCCTTCGCATAAGCGACGGAAACGGCGGGATCTACCGTGCCCCCACTAACTTTATTGAGGTCTGCGAAGTAGCCAATCTTTAATCCCGTTAAAGACTTGGGTGTGCCTAGCGCGGTTGAAAAATCGGTTGGCCCGTGCCGGCCCGCCGGATCGTTAGAATCAAACCCGGCGATAGCCGTGAGCATTAAAGTGAGGTCTTCACAAGACCGTGCCATTGGCCCAACGTGATCTAGCGCGTAGGACAAAGACATGACGCCGCGCGTGCTTACTAAGCCGTATGTCGGTTTTAAACCTGTAATGCCACAGAATGACGCTGGTATGCGCACAGACCCAAGTGTATCCGTTCCTAGAGCGCCAGCGCATAAGTCCGCGGCCAGTGCGGCTCCCGAGCCGCCAGACGACCCGCCGGGCGTAAAGCCAGGCTTGTGAGGATTCTGGCAATAACCGTAAGCCTCGTTGGCTGTGGTGGCACCGTGCGCACCCTCATGCATATTGAGCTTGCCTAGTATAACGGCGCCGGCCTCCCGTAAGCGGCGAACAACATCGGCATCTTGATCGGGGACGTTTTTGCGGTAGGCCTCTATGCCCCCCGTTGTTGGAACACCAGCCACATCAATGTTGTCTTTGAGTGCGATGGGTATGCCGTCCAACGGCCCGCGTGTTTTGTTATGTGCCCGCCGGTCATCGGATGCTACGGCCTCTTTGAGGGCTGACTTGTCCAGCACCGTGATGAAGGCGTTGAGTGTCGCATTCTCTAAGCTAATTCGGTTTAGATATGCTTTGGTCGCTGCGACCGATGTTGTGTCACCCGCATCGAAAGCGCGTGCCAATCCCGCGATACCAGGAACAGCATTATCAACAGTCATGGGGCAACCTATTTGCTTTGGGAGCGCTTTCTTTGCGCCTTTGGTTGTCCATAGCACACTGTCAGCAACATGACGCCGCCAATCTACAAATCGTTATGGCACCGAAGCGCGAAGTCTTTGTTTTCGAAGGGGCTCAACCGAAGCGTTCGTCACTGAGGCGCTTTGCCTTTTGGCGCGTGTCGATCTCGGTAAGTTTGGTCAGTTCGCCTGGTTTGTGAAACTCCACGGGCATCTCCACGCCTATGCGTGATTTGATTAATGCCTTAAAGGCCTGTTCTAAGTCCGGAGACGGGTCGGCCGTGATTTCTGCCATTACAATCATGTCGTCGCGGCCCTGGGCATCTCGCACCGCGCGGCAGAAGTATTCGCCATTAAACTCGGGCCGCTCCAAAAGCACGCCGCCGATACCATGGGGAAAAACGTTGATGCCGCGTAGTTTCACCATGTTGTCGGATCGTCCAAAGATGCCTTGCATGCGCTTAAATACCAGTCCGGTGTCATTGGCACCTGTATGAAATGCTGACACGTCGTGGGTGTTAAAACGAATCATCGGGTAGAGGTCATCTTTAAACAAGACGGTATCGATAACATCGCCCTGCTTGCCGTCGGGGAGGAGGGCGCCATTATCTACATCTGCGATTTCTATGTAGTGTGCATCTTCCCACACATGCATGCCGGTGTGATCTGGGCCCTCAGCACAGATCGCCCCCGTATCGCCCACGCCATACCAGTCGAATGTCTCGGCCCCGCCCCACAGGCGGGAAATCTCGTCGCGGTCCTCGCGACCAAAGTGGCCAGAGATCATACGAATGGGAATGTCTTTGCCGGGCTCCAAACCTTCTTCTGCCGCGACCGCGGCCAGCTTGCGCAGGTAATCAACAAAGCCGACGATGACCGTCGTCTTGAATCGGTTCATGATATGAACCTGCTGCACTGAGCGGGTTTCAACACCGGTTCCCGCAGAGCAGAAAACGGCATTGGTAAAGTGAATCACCGCTTCGCGCATGTAATGCCCAGCGTTGACCATACCGTGCCCATAAATCGAATGGACCACATCCGAACCTTTCATACCCTGAAATAGGTAGGCGCGTGCGACGAGAAGGTTTTGCATCTCACGGGTCTTGGGGCTGAATAACAACACCTGCGGCGTGCCTGTTGTGCCCGACGTGGTGTGCATGACAGCGTGTAAATGATTATCGTCTGAGAATTCCGTGCCGGAGAAATCTCCAAAAGGTGGGTTGGTCGCAATAGACTCCATCAAATCGGCTTTGCCGAAGGGGGGAATTTTTTCGATGTCGTCCAGCGATTTGATGTCGCCTGAATCCAAGCCAACCTTGCCCCAATGGCGCTGGTAGAATGGCACTTGCCAAGCACGATCCACGCACTTCATGAAGCGCTGACTTTGTAGCGCTTGCAACTCATCGCGGCTCATGTTCGTAAATGTCGGCATGAAGTCATCGCCGATGGGGTGATCGGTCAGCATCTGGTCGATGTCAAAGCCGGCGAAGTAAGGAGGGCGAGTTACCATAGAAAAATTTCAGTCTTAATATGAACGGGGCAGGCCAAGTACATTTTGGCCGAGGTAGGCCAGGATCAGATTGGTCGAAACCGGCGCGACTTGGTACAGCCGAGTTTCCCGGAATTTGCGTTCAATGTCATATTCTTCCGCGAAAGCAAAACCACCGAAGGTCTGGACGCACATCTCAGCGGCTTCCCATGACGCTTCTGACGCAAGCATTTTTCCTATATTAGCTTCTTCAGCGCACTTTTCGCCTGCATCGAATTTAGCCGAGGCTTCTTTAACCATCAGAGCCGCAGCTCTGAAGGATGCATAAGCACGTGCAATGGGAAATTGAACACCTTGATTCTTTCCTATTGGTGCGCCGAATACTTTTCGTTCATTGGCGTAGTCCGTAGCCTTCTTGATAAACCACTGCGCATCACCCAGGCACTCTGAGGCAATGAGCGTGCGTTCTGCATTCATGCCATCGAGGATGTAACGAAACCCTTTACCTTCTTGGCCGATTAAATTTTTGACTGGCACTTTGACGTCGTCGAAGAACACTTCCGTAGTCGCATGGTTCATCATGGTGCGAATCGGACGTATGGTCATGCCGTCTTTGAGCGCATCGCGCATGTCCACCATAAGGACTGAGAGGCCATCGCCTTTTTTCGCGACTTGGTCCTTCGGCGTTGTGCGTGCCAGCAAAACCATAAAGTCGGAGTGCTCCGCGCGGCTGGTCCAGATCTTTTGGCCATTAATAACGTAGTGGTCGCCCTTCTTTACGGCGGTGGTTTGCAATGACAGTGTGTCCGTGCCTGATGTGGGCTCGGTGACGCCAAAAGCCTGCAGTCTAATTTCTCCAGAGGCAACTTTTGGTAGCCATGCGGACTTCTGCTCGTCGCTTCCGTGTTTCAGAACGGTTCCCATGGTGTACATCTGGGCATGGATAGCGCCAGCGTTGCATCCGCTCTTGTGAATTTCTTCGAGAATCGCGCAGGCGACAGTCAGACCTAAGCCTGAGCCGCCATATTCCTCCGGAATCAATGCGGCCATGAACCCGGACTCGGTCATCGCTGTCACGAAAGCGGTCGGGTAATCGCGTTTTTCGTCTAGTTTACGCCAGTATTCTCCGGGGAAGTCCTGGCATAGGGCGCGAACTGAGTCGCGAATGGCTTCAAGTTCGTCGTCGGACAGGGCCGATGCGGCGTTGTCGTCCCGCATAATGGGGCTCCTTAAGGTCGATAAAACGTATAGTTCGTGGGACACTTTAGTCATCGCGCAGGTAAGCGCAAAGGGCAAGGAATAGCTGCACGCAGGGCGTTCGTCGAGAGCCTGGATCGCCCCGAGCGAGCCCTAGCCCATATTACGAGCTTCATCCTGGAGTGCGAGATTTCGGCTAGGGGGGCGTTTATGGTGAAACCTTAATGAGGATCAGGAGGGGCAAATGAAAAATATATTT
>Ga0302117_10000804_pt1 | contig 14370 bp, 18 predicted proteins | sample AG5_322_MG_FD_203112 | JGI IMG/M metagenome (GOLD analysis project Ga0302117, IMG submission 203112) | Marine microbial communities from Western Arctic Ocean, Canada - AG5_32.2 | ecosystem: Environmental > Aquatic > Marine > Oceanic | place: Canada: Western Arctic Ocean | collected 2017-10-01 | reverse complement strand
TGCAGGGTGTTCGGAATAACTACGACAGCGATTTATTCTCGGGTCTTCTTGCAAGGGCACAGGACGTTTCGGGCGCGGAACTCGGTCAGGACCCGGAAAAAGACGTCTCTCTACGGGTTGTCGCCGATCACGCTCGGACCCTCGCCGTGATGGTGGGCGATGGCGTGCTGCCCTCCAATGCCGGTCGCGGCTACGTGCTTCGCAGGATTCTGCGGCGCGGTTCTCGTCACGGAGTGCTTCTTGGGGTGGACGAGCCCTTTCTCTACAAGGTGGCCGACGCCGCCATCGATGAATTGGGTGATGCCTACCCGGATCTTCGAGAGCGAAGGGACTTCATTCTCGACCGCATCAAGAGAGACGAGGAGCGGTTTCAAAAGACTCTCTCCAAGGGGCTCCAGCTTCTCGAGGAAGAGATTCTCGAAGCGAAAGAAAAGGGTGCCACCGCGCTCGACGGAAAAACCGCTTTCAAGCTCTACGACACCTTTGGCTTTCCACTCGATCTCACAGCCGACATCCTGATCGGCCACGACATGCAGGTTGATCAAGCCGGCTTCGACGATTCGATGCAGGCACAGCGGGAGCGGGCGAGAGCGGCATGGACGGGAAGCGGAGACCAGGGTATTTCTGAGATCTACGGACGCCTGGCTGCGCAATTCAGCACTCAATTCCTTGGTTACGACACAACCGAAGCCCAGTCGCGGATTGTTGCGATCTTGGCCGAGGGGCTACCCGTCGACTTCGCAAAGAAGGGGGACGAGGTCGAGATTGTCCTTGAAGAGACCCCGTTCTATGCGGAGAGCGGAGGGCAGGTCGGGGACCAGGGACAACTCGTGACCGATTCGGGGCGCATGGCGATCAAGGATACCCAGAAGCCGGTGGACAGTCTCTTCATCCATAGGGGTGTGGTTACCGAAGGGGAGTTGAGAGTCGACGCCGAGGCCGAATTGCTCGTTGATCAGGCTCTTCGGGCAGGGACGGTGCGAAACCATACGGGTACGCATCTCCTTCATGCAGCCCTTCGGGGCGAACTTGGCAACCAGGCGATGCAAAAGGGTTCCCGGGTTGCGCCGAATCGATTGCGCTTCGATTTTACCCACGATTCTCCGCTTTCGGATGGGGAGATCACAAGAATCGAGGACCAGGTCAACGAATGGATCGAAGCCAATTCCCAGGGGAGTACCCAGATCAAAAACTATGAAGAGGCCGTAGAGGCCGGCGCTGTCGCGATTTTCGACGAAAAGTACGGAGACGAAGTTCGCGTTGTTTCTTTTGGGGATTGCAGCACGGAACTTTGTGGAGGGACCCATGCCCGGGCGACAGGTGATTTGGGGATCCTGAAGGTGATTTCAGAAACCGGGATCGCAGCGGGCGTAAGGCGTATCGAAGCGCTGACCGGGTTGGGGGCACTGGCGCATATACGCCAGCAGGAGCAGAGCGCGCGTGCGGCTGCCGATGTGCTCAAGGTTTCCCTTGACGATTTGCCGGGTCGAGTGGAGAAACTCGTCGCTGAGAGCCGGGACCTTGAACGCGAAATCGAGCGCTTGCGTAACGCGAGCCGAGGCTCTGAGGCATCGGACCTTCTCAGCGGAGTCAAGGAGGTCGATGGCGTCAAGATACTGGGGGCTCGCACCGAAAGCGTGGACGCTAAAGCGATGCGCAGCATGGTGGATGATCTCCGCAACCGACTGGAGTCGGGTGTCGTTCTGCTGATGGCGGAGAACGAGGGCAAGGTTGTGCTGGCAGTCGGCGTAACCAAGGACCTTACCCCGCGGTTCAAGGCGGGCGACCTGATTCGTGAGGTGGCCGCGATCGTAGGCGGGGGAGGGGGCGGTCGCCCGGATTTTGCACAGGCCGGAGGCAAGGACGCATCGAAGATCGAAGAAGCGATCGAGCGGTTCTATAACCTCTGCGGCGTCCAGTGAGCTGTTAGTTGGCAGGGTATTCATGAAGAAAAATTTTACGATCGATCCATGGATCACGAGACGACGCCTCACGCGGGTGGTTCAGGTCGGTCACGTGGGTGTTGGCGGCGATTGTCCGATTCGCATCCAATCCATGACGAATACCGACACCATGGACACCCGGGCCACCGTGGACCAAATCGAACGACTCGCAGCGGCGGGCTGCGAAATCGCGCGGGTGACGGCGCCTTCGATCCGGGATGCCGAGAACCTGCGAAATATCAAGGCGATGCTCCATGCGCGAGGCGTGGATATTCCTCTAGTTGCGGATATCCACTTCACCCCCAACGCAGCGATGATCGCCGCCGAGTCGATTGAAAAAGTTCGCGTCAATCCCGGAAACTATGCGGACAAGAAAAAGTTCGAAGTTCGGGAGTATTCTGATCTCGAATATGCCGATGAGTTGGCCCGGGTCGCCGACCGTTTTCGGCCCCTGGTTCTCCGTTGCAAGGAAAATGGCGTTGCCATGCGGATCGGAACGAACCACGGGTCACTCTCCGATCGGGTGATGAACAGGTACGGGGATTCGCCTGCTGGAATGGTCGAAAGTGCCCTCGAATTTCTCGACGTATGCGAGGACGCGGGGTATTACGATGTGATCTTCAGCATGAAGGCGTCCAACACCCACGTGGCGATCCAGGCCTACCGCCTCCTTGCGGCTCGTCTGGAGGAACGTGACGAGGGACGTCCGAGTTATCCCTTCCATCTCGGCGTGACTGAGGCGGGTGACTCCGAGGATGGGCGAATCAAGAGTGCGATTGGGATTGGTTCCCTCCTGGAGGATGGTCTCGGTGACACGATTCGCGTCTCTCTGACCGAGGACCCGGTTCGAGAAATTCCCGTTGCCGAGAAATTGGGTTTCCGAAGCTCTGATCGTTGGGCCGTGGACGCCCACCGCGAAGCCCTGGATATTGATCTGCCAGCTTTCATGGATCCCTACTCCCACGCTCGTCGGAGAACCCGGCGAGTCGCGTTGGGTCCCCTCGGCTTGGGCGGGCCCGAGCCCGTGCGGGTGGAACTCGAAATGTCGAACCCCGGGTACTGGATTGACCCCACTCACGCCGCCCGTCGAGTCGCCGGTTCCCTTGCAGCGGTCAAGGACGTTGAATGCGAGTCTCTGCTCGTCCGATTCGACGCTGATTCCCAGGTTGACCGACTTGCCCGTTTCCGTGCCGCGCTCGACGATGAAGGGATCCGAGTCCCCTTTTCCGTGCGCATGGATGCTTTGCTTCTGGCCGGGGCTGGGACGGTTCCACCAGGCTCTGCTCGTGTGGTGGCGGATGTAGATTCGGATTGTTCCTCGAGCGTCCTGGAAGCGATTTGCCGGCTGTCCCTGGATTCAAAAGTCGCGCTGGAGTGGTGTCTTCAAGCCGAGCTGAATGAACTTCCCGTTCTTGTCGATCGGGTTCTCAAGGCCACCTCTGGAAGTCGGCCGCCCATTGTCATGTTCTCCGTTGAATCAAGCCGGCCCGTGCATGCTGTTCGGCTTCTTTCGGCGCTGCTCGAAGCCGAAGGATTCGGCGATCTTCCCATCGTATTGCGGTATGGCTTGCCTGAGACGGTTGATCCGGAATTGCAAATGATCGAGACCTCGATTGCCCTCGGGGCTCCGCTTTGTGATGGAGTGGGCGACATGGTCTCAGTGGGTGGCTTCGAGAAACCGGAGACTGCGCTCGATATTGCGTACCGCATTTTGCAAGGTGCGCGACTGCGGACCACCCGAACGGAATACATTTCGTGCCCTTCGTGTGGACGAACTCTTTTCGATCTCGAAGAAACGACCGCGCGAATCAAGTCGGCGACATCGCATCTCAAGGGGGTCAAGATTGCGGTAATGGGCTGTATCGTGAACGGTCCGGGTGAGATGGCGGATGCAGACTTTGGCTACGTGGGCTCTGGCCCTGGCCGGGTCACTCTGTACGCGGGCAAGGACGTAGTTGCCCGCAATATTGCCGAGGACGAAGCGCCCCAGAAACTACTGGACCTGATCGGTGAATCCGGGTTATAGCCGCTCGGCGGTGGGGGCAGGGCTGGCCTCGGTTCGTTAGAGCCAGTCGCCTGGGGCCGCGATACTCGGTAGATCCTCGGCCTTTTCTCCCCAGTATTTTTGAGCGGTGTCGTAGAGCGCGAGGCTGCGGGAACCGTCGATGGATGGGTGTTCCCGTCCAATGACAAAAGTGGCACCGAGCACGACCAGGAGCCCAACGAGCAGGCCTTCAACCGCGCCAAGAGCGGCCCCCCCCGTGCGGTCGAGCCATGTAAGCCCAGCGGCCCGGATGCCGCGTTGCACCAGTCGGCTGATCAGGGTCGCGATGGAAACGGCTCCGATGGCCAGCAGAGTGCCCGCGAGCCAGGGCGCGAGCGATGGGCCGATTGCTCCCTGGCTGATTTCTTCGATCGCACCGGAGACCGTTGGAATCCCGTAGCGCGCGGCGAGGACGGCGGCGGCCAGCCCGGCCATGGAGAAGGTCTCCCTCACCATACCGATAAAAATGCCCCGGGTGATTCCGAGAAGGAGTATCACCAGAACAATTCCGTCAAGGAGGGTCAGCGTTTCCTGGTTAGCCATGGATTCTCCCTCCGCTCTATGTCCGAGTCGCTGAGTGGGTGCCTACCCCGGCCACGCCTCTGGAGCCCGCTTCCCTGTATCGAGGACACCGAGGACTTCGAGGCAAAAGTTTCATCGATCTCTGGCGAGGATGACCGAGTTCCGCGCAAGGCGAGGCCTACTCGGCACCGGCAATTCGTTCCGCTGCGCGCTCAGCGTCTCTCGAACTGGAGAAATTTTCGAGCACCACGTGGTAAAGGCGCAAGGCCTCGTCGACGCGTTTCATTTCTTCGTAGCAGAGCCCGAGCTTGTATAGGGCTTCCGCATCGCTTCCGAGCCCAGGATAGTTGTCGAGTACCCGGCGATAGCGTGTCGCCGCCGACTGATATTGGGTTCGTTCGAGATAGAAATCTCCGATCTCCATCATGTTGTCGGCCAGCCGGGTCCGGAGCCGGTGAAGAATGACTTCTCCTTCCTGGGTCGCTGGCGCGTAGGGGTACCGGGTGCTCAGCAACTCCAGATATTTCAGGGCCTCTCGGGTAGCCGTCTGGTCGCGGTCGATGGACTCGATTTGGTTGTAATAACAAAGGGCCGAGCGGAGCACGGTGTAGGGAACCTTGGGATGCTGGGGGTGAAGATCAGCAAAGCCCCTGTAGTAGGAGAGGGCCTCTTCGTAGTTGGCTTCCGCGAAATAGGCATCGGCGATCTTGATCTGGGCTTCGGTTTCGTACTCGCTGTAGGGGTAGTTGTCGATGATGGCCTGGAAAGGCTCCCGGGCCCGGTTGTAGTTGACCCAGGTGTAGACCCCCAGGATCCGGCGACCCTCCATAAGGGCGAGTCCCTCGGCGTAGAGCTCCTTGGCCGGGGCGACATCTTCGAAACCCGGTGAACTCGTCGAGCAACTCGGCTGCAGGGCGAGGAGGCCCACTAGGCCGCCGAGCAATATTCTGGTCAAGAGAGGTCGGGTCATCGGTGGCTCAGTCTACCCGAGGAAGAGTGGCCGAGGGTTGAAAAACGCCCATATCCCCCATGGGCACCGATCTGCTAGGTTCGCCGGTTCTTCCCTGAGAGCCCGATGTGGCCCCAGGGCTTTAGAAGGAGAAAGATCCGATGAACCTTGAGGCCGAACGCAAGATGAAATTTGACCGCCGGATGGAAGGCCGCTCGGGCTGGGCGAGTGAGGAGGAACTCCAAGCCGAGTTGGCCTCTCTGCCCGACTCTGTGGACAAGATCAGCGATGAGGATGAAGAGCCGGCTCCGGCGCTTGATGCGGATGCCGCCGAATCCGCAGGGATTTGATTTAGCCCATATACAGCAAGGACTTGCGTGATCCTTGGAGCCCGGCTCGGCCGGGGGATGAGCGCTTCTCAAGTCAGCGAAGCCTCGCCAACGAGCCAAGGGCCGGATGAGGGTCAGGGTGTGATTAAAGACAAATTCGGGCATAAGCTGGACGGATGGGTTCAGCGGGTTCTTCCTTTTCTCTTCAGGGGGCGAATCGACCCGAACCTCCTGACGATCCTGGGCGCAATGCTCTGTCTGGTGGCGGCTGCGGCCTTTGGGGCAGGCCAGTTCGTGGCGGGTTCGATCGTGCTGGCAGTCGGGGGTCTTTGCGATCTCGTCGATGGGGTAGTGGCCCGGTATCACGGCATTGAAACTCGTTTCGGCGCCTTTCTCGACTCAACCCTCGACCGCCTTGTGGACATCGCGGTGATGTTGGGCTTGGTCATTCACTTCGCCGCCGCCGGAGAGCAAGTGACGGCGCTCGTGGCCGCTACCGGGCTGACTTCGAGCGTCCTGACCTCCTACTCCAAGGCCCGTGCGGAGTCGTTGGACCTGGCCTTGCCCGGCGGTGTGGTGGAGCGCGGAGAGCGCATCGGCCTGCTGATCGCGGGTGGAATCCTCGGCCTGATGGTGCCGGCCCTCTGGATTCTGGCGGTGGGCTCCACGGCGACCGTGGTCCAGCGCTTTGAGGGCGCGCGCCATGCTTTGGGTTCCGAGTCCGATACCTCGGCGCTCAACGAGAGGGACTAGGCGGAGGTGGGGCGGTGAGCGATCAGTCGGGTGCAGGTGGCGGCGGGCCGGGTTCGGCGGCTCCTCAGCTTCCGGCCATCGATTTTTCGACCTTTGTCCTCTCGTTGTCGACCACCGCGCTGTACCAGATGGGCCTGATCGCCGACTCGGAGACCCAGGAAATGATCTCTCCCAGCCGCGAAATCGCCCAGCAGACGATCGATACCATCGAGATGCTCCAGGCGAAGACCCGGGGCAACCTTGAGCCCGACGAGGCCAAGCTCATCGATAGCCTGCTCTACGAGTTGCGCCTGCATTTCGTCGAGCTCGACGCCTAGGCGACAGCCATGGCGAGCCGTGACGAGCGCCTGCCGACTGCTGGCCGCCTCGAGGTGGCTCCCGCCAAGGTCAATTTCGGCCTCCGGGTGCTCGGCCGCCGGGCCGATGGATATCATCTCATCGAGAGCTTGTTCGTGCCGGTCGACCTTTCCGACGAGGTCTTCGTGGAGACCGCTCCGGCGCCTGAGCCACGGGTGGCCCTCGACTGTGTGGCGGCTCCCGATGCAAGCGGACTGGGTGATCTCCCCGAGGGGGATGACAATTTAGCTTTTCGCGCAGCCGAAGCATTTTTGGCCGCGGGTGGGGTGAAGTTTTCGGTTTCGTTGAAGCTCGTCAAGCGAATTCCGTTGGCCGCCGGACTCGGCGGGGGCTCGAGCGATGCCGGCGCGGTCCTTCGAGCGCTCGACGCCCTGATCCCCGGTGCGTTCACTCCGCGACGTCTGGCCGCCCTGGCCCTCTCGCTCGGGGCCGACGTGCCCTTCTTCCTGTCCCCGCGTCCAGCGCTGGTCGAGGGAATCGGCGAGCAAGTCACGCCGGTGGGTGGCCTGCCCGAACTTAGCCTGGTGCTTGCCAACCCGGGAGAGAGCCTGTCCACAGCATCGGTTTTTGAGGCTTGGGATGCGCTCTCGCCCACGTTGACGGCAGCCCAGCCAGGCTCTACGCTGCGGTCCCTCGCGGATTGGACAGCGTTGGATCCGAAGGATTCCGTCGCTCATTGGGCACGGTTGGGCGATTTCCTGAGGAACGACCTTGAGGATGCGGCACGCCAGATCTGCCCTTCGATTGGTCGAATTCAGCGGCATCTGGTCGACTTGGGAGCCCAAGCGGTGGGCATGTCGGGAAGCGGTGCCACAAGCTTTGGGATCTTCAAGGCTCGGTCGGAGGCAAAAAGCGCGATTAAGCAATTGGCCCTGCGGGGGGAAGGATGGTCTCGGCTCGCTGGGACGCTGCCTGATGGGTAAGATCTCGCCCGAGATGAAAAGATCGAAGGGCGTTCCAGACTGGCGCCCGCGGATTGAGATGATCGGGCTGAGAGTTATTGCTGGGGCGTCGCCAAATGGTAAGGCAGCGGCCTTTGGAGCCGCCATTTGTAGGTTCGAGTCCTACCGCCCCAGCCAGGCCCGTCGTTTGGCAGGGGAACTGAACCCGGAAGCAGCCGGGTAAGACGAAGGCAGAAGAATGCAGAGTCTCAAACTGTTCTCAGGAAACGCGAACCAGGGTCTGGCTCGTGACGTGGCCGCTTGCCTAGGAATTTCGCTGGGAAAGGCCGATGTCGGTACTTTCAGCGACGGCGAATGCAGTCTGGGGATAGGCGAGAATGTTCGCGGCCAGGATTGTTTCGTGTTGCAATCGACGTGCGCACCCGCCAACGCGAATTTGATGGAACTGCTGATCATGATCGACGCGCTCAAACGTGCGTCGGCGAGAAGAATCACCGTCGTGGTTCCCTACTACGGCTACGCCCGCCAGGACCGCAAGGTAAAACCCAGAGCGCCCATTACGGCCAAGCTGGTCGCGGATCTGATCACGACTGCAGGCGCGGATCGAATGCTTTGCATGGATCTGCATGCCGGGCAGATTCAGGGGTTCTTCAATATCCCTGTGGATAATCTCTACGCGACGAGCTTGTTGCTTCAGGTAGTTAAGGCTGAGGTCCAAGGCGAAATCATGATCATCTCTCCGGACGCCGGAGGCGTGGAGCGCGCCCGGGCCTTCGCGAAGCGATTGGATGCCAACCTCGCGATTATCGACAAGCGCCGGGAAGTCGCGAATGTGGCCCAAGTGATGAACATCATTGGTAACGTGGAAGGCAAGACCTGCGTCATTGTCGATGATATGGTCGACACAGCGGGAACGCTCTGTGAAGCCGCCAAGGCATTGATGGGTGCGGGTGCTACGAGCGTCTACGCGGCGATTACGCACCCGGTGCTCTCGGGTCCGGCTCTCAAGCGTATAGCCGAGAGCGAACTCAAGAGCCTGATTGTCACGGATACCATTCCTCTGCGCCCAGAAGCGCAGGAGAGCAACAAGATCAAAGTCGTGTCGGTTGCCCAGCATCTTGGTGAGGCAATTCGGCGTATCAATAACGAAGAAAGTGTCAGTAGCCTCTTCTAGGCTGCGCACGTATCGGTAGCCCTCTGGGAGCCGATCTGGAATCTGAGGAGAAAATCGGTGGCTGAAGTTTCGATTGCCCTGGAAAGTCGAACGGGGACGGGCAAGTCCTACAACCGCAAACTGCGCGCAAATGGAAGGGCTCCCGGCGTGGTCTACGGAGCCGGTCGGGAAGCGGTTCCCATCAGCTTTGACCCGAAGGTTCTGCAAAGTAAAATCAAGGAGAGCCACGCAGGCATCAACACGCTCTTTGACCTGACAGGCGATGCCTCGGTGGCGAACCGCGTGGTTATGGTCAAAGAACTGCAGCGTGAACCAGTGCGTGGCGCTGTTCTGCACGCGGATTTCTTTGAGATCGATATGGCCGAGCGGCTTCACATATCCGTCCCGATTCATTTGTCAGGCAGTGCACCCGGCCTACTCGAAGGGGGAGTGATCGAGCACTCATTGCGCGAATTGGAACTCCTGTGCCTCCCGGGCTCGATCCCCGACGAAGTCATAGCCGACGTTTCGGGGCTCGGGTTGGGCCAGTCACTGCACGTGGTGGATATCGAATTGCCCCCGGGTGTCGAACTAATCAGCGATAAAGAACTTTCGGTGGTATCAGTTCTCATGCCCAAGGCGGTGGAGGAAGAAGTCGTCGCACCGGAAGAGGGCGAAGAGGGTGCCGAATCTGCGGAGGGCGAAGCTGGCTCCGAGGGTTCCGAAGCCGACGCCGAAGCCAAAGGTGCCGGGGACAAGGACTCAAGCGGCTGAGCGCCTCGGGCCTTCGCCTCGTCGTCGGGCTCGGGAATCCGGGCCCGGCCTATGCGGGTACACGCCACAATATCGGGTTCAGGATCGTGGATGCCTTCGCATCTCGGCACCGCATCTCCGTGGGTGCCGAGCGCTGGGAGGGTGAATTCGGGCTTGGCGTGGCGGCGGGCCTGGCCACAGCCTGCCTGAAGCCCAAGACTTTCATGAATGCCTCCGGGCGCTCCTTGGGGCTCGCTCTCGAAGACTCTCCGAAAATGGATCCCTCTCGGGACCTGATCGTGATCTACGATGACCTCGATCTTGCTTTCGGTCGACTGAGGCTTCGTCCGTCCGGGAGTGGGGGAGGACATCGCGGGGTGGAAAGTATCATCGACGCCCTGGGAGGACGCCGCTTCCCGCGCCTGCGCTTCGGTGTAGGTAGGCCCCCTTCGCCCGAGGGGACAGTGATTGATTTCGTCCTCTCCCCCTTCAGCGAAGCCGAGGCATTAGCCCTGAACGGCCACGTGGAGCTTGCGGTGGACGCTCTGGACGTATTCCTCGCCGAAGGCATCGAAACCGCCATGGAACGGTTCAACCCGGGCCCCAGCGCGGAGGGTACCGGCAGGGTTTCTGTCGAGGAATCGTAGAGCGGAGCCCTGGGGTCCTAGTTCCGGGTTCAGCCGGGTGGGATTATCTGGAACTTCTGCGCCGAAAAGCATAGATTTCGTGCTCAGTCGAATAAAACCCATCGATTCAACTTGTCGGGAATTTCTTGAGCCGGACTCTAACAACGGCGTTGATGCTCACCGCAGCCTGGCTGCTCTGGTCCGGTCATGCCGAACCCTTGTTGCTGGGTCTTGGCTTGGTTTCGGTCTTCACCGTGCTGGCGATCACCCGGCGGATGGATCGCTTCTCCGAGTCCGAAGGCGATGAATACCCGGGACTGGGCTTGCTTCTCTACCTTCCCTGGCTTGTCTGGCAGATGTTCAAGTCGAATCTCGACGTTGCGCGTATCATTTTGAATCCTCGGCTCCCCATCAGTCCCCGCTTGATCCGAGTCCCTGCCAGCCAGAAGACAGAAACGGGCCAGGCCATTTATGCCAACTCCATCACCTTGACTCCGGGAACCATCAGCCTCGATGTGCGGGACAATCAAATCCTTGTCCATGCACTCACCGAGGAATCCGCTGCAGGCGTCGAAGAGGGTGAGATGGACCGCCGGGTGTGCCGAACGGAAGGTGCCCACTGATGTTCGAGGTCGCCATGTTGGGCATTCTTGTAACGATGCTGATCGCACTTGTTGCCGCAGTGCGTGGCCCGACGGTCTTCGACCGCATTCTTGCGATCAATATGTTTGGTACGAAAACGGTTTTGCTGATTGCTGTGAGTGGTTTCCTGACCGGTCGGCCAGAATGGCTCGACCTGGCTCTGGTGTACGCGCTAGTTAATTTCATTGGAAGCATCGCGGTTCTCAAATTTGTGCGTTTCGGCAATCTGGCTCGAGACGATCAGGAGCCGGCGTCTTGACTTCAATTCCCGATGTCGTGAGCTGGGTCTGTCTGATATCCGGATCTATTTTTTGCATTATCGGGGCCATTGGCCTCCTCAGAATGCCCGACTTCTGGACGCGCACCCATGCGGCGGGCATCACAGATACGATGGGGGCTGGGCTCATCCTGGTGGCCGTGAAGCTTGTGATGATTTTGGCCTTCCTCTACTTGGCTGGCCCCACTGCGGGACACGCGCTCTACCGAGCTGCCCACGGCTATGGAGTTCCCATGGGAAATTCGACTGTTGGGATCAGCCCTTCAGGAGGGGATGAGAATGATTCCCATTGAGTTTCTCCTGCTTGCTTTTCTTGCGGTGACCGCCGTCGTGATTGCTCGGCTCGACTACCTGTTTGCTGCCGCAATGCTGACCGGCATCTTCAGCCTGCTCTCCGCCGGGCTCTTTACCCTGATGGATGCCGTCGATGTTGCATTTACCGAGGCTGCGGTGGGCGCGGGGGTTTCCACGGTATTGATGCTCGGGACCCTTTCCTTGACAGTGAGGGAGGAGAGGGAGAGGCCTTTGCGGATCCTTCCCTTCGTAATCGTATTTCTGACGGGAGGAGCGCTTTTCTTGGGCACCTTGGAGATGCCCGCGTATGGCGATCCGGCGGCTACGATTCATCAATATCTTGCGCCGGATTATATCGCGGGCACCGAGGCCGAGTTTGGTATCCCGAATATCGTCACGGCGATCCTTGGGAGCTACAGGGCGTTCGACACCCTGGGCGAGACAGCTGTGATTTTTACGGCTGCCCTGGGCGTGATGGCTTTGCTTGCAAGTGGTCGGGGCCGAAAGGGGGAAGAAAGGAAATGAAAATCCCCTTGATGCGTATGCGCGAAAAACTCGTGGTGCGTGTTGTTTCTCGCTTCTTTATTCCGTTCATTCTCCTCTTCGGGCTCTACGTTCAATTCCATGGTGATTTTGGTCCGGGAGGCGGTTTTCAAGCGGGCGTGATTTTCACATCGGGCTTTGTTCTTTACGGGCTGGTCTTTGGTCTTGAGAATCTCCAGCGGGTGGTACCGTGGACCGTTGTCGAATCGGGGGCATCTCTGGGGCTGTTGCTCTATGGATGTGTTGGTATCGCATCGTTGTTTTTGAATGGAAATTTCCTGGACTACAAGGTCCTCGATGCACACGATGCGATGCGCGGACTTCACCTTGGGATTCTGCTCATAGAGTTGGGTGTCGGGCTGACCGTCAGCGCGTCAATGCTTGCGATCTTCTACGCCTTTGCGGGCCGAAGGGCTGCATGATGGGGATTCTCGGCCTCTGGAACTATTGGATGGTCATCGTCTTGATGATGATCGGTCTCTATATCCTGATTGCCCGGGAAAACCTGGTTAAGAAGATGATGGGTCTCAATATTTTCCAGGTCTCGGTCATCATGTTCTGGGTTTCCATCGCGAAGGTGGAGGGGGGAACAGCTCCTATCATTCCGGAGGGCGTGGCCGATGTTGTTTATTCGAACCCTCTTCCCCACGTATTGATGCTGACAGCGATCGTCGTCGGCGTGGCGACTACGGGCCTTGGCCTGGCCCTCATCGTTCGCATTTACGAAGAGTATGGCAGCGTAGAAGAGGACACCCTGCGCGAAATGGATCGGGCGGCAGAGTGAACGAACACCTGCCTGCCCTGCAGACCGTGGTACCCATGATGGCCGCGCCGATTTGCATTCTGCTGCGTCGGGCGAGCTGGGTTCGTGTGTTTGCGGTTGCCGTTGCTTGGTCGTGCCTTGCCATTGCATTGGCACTGCTCGAACAGGTTCTGACCCACGGGACGATTTCCTATGCCCTGGGCGGTTGGGCGGCTCCCCTGGGCATCGAGTATCGGGTGGATGTCCTGAACGCCTATGTGCTGGTTATCGTGGCAACGATCGGCGCGGTTGTGATTCCTTTTCCCCTGGACGGGCGTGAGTTGCGGATTCCTCGGGAGCGGTACTACCTCTTCTACTCCCTCTTTCTTCTGTGCCTGGCAGGGCTACTCGGAATCACGATCACCGGGGATTTGTTCAACATCTTTGTCTTTCTGGAGATCTCTTCGCTTTCCGCATACGCATTGATTGGGCTGGGAAGGGATCGAGGCGCTCTCACCGCGGCCTTCTCGTATCTCGTGATGGGCACCATCGGAGGCACGTTTATCCTGATCGGGACGGGGCTGATCTACCAGATGACCGGCACGCTCAATATCGTGGATCTGGCTCGGCGGCTCCCTCCAGTCCTCGAATCCCGGACAGTCTGGATTGCCCCGGCGTTCCTGGTGGTGGGAACGAGTATCAAGCTTGCGGCATTCCCCCTCCATCAATGGCTTCCGAATGCCTACACGTTCGCGCCGTCGATGGTCAGTTCGTTTCTCTCTGCCACAGCTACCAAGGTGGCTTATTACGTTTTGGTACGTGTGATCTTCGGCATCTTTGGTGCGGCTTTCTTCTTCGAGACAATCGGACTATCGAGTCTACTCCTGCCCCTGTCCCTGGCGGCCATGGTGGTGGGCTCTCTCGCGGCGATTCAGCAGACGAATATCAAGCGCCTCCTCGCTTATTCGAGTATCGCTCAGATTGGTTATATGACTCTGGGCCTCAGCCTGGCGAACCTGAATGGATTGACGGGCGGCCTGGTGCATCTCTTCAACCATGCGCTGATGAAGGGGGGGCTTTTCCTGGTCGTGGCCTGCGCACTTTCGCGCGTTGCCTCTCCGGATCTTGAGGCGCTACGGGGGCTGGGGAGAAAGATGCCCCTAACCATGGCGGCTTTTGTCGTGGGCGGGTTGAGCCTAATCGGTGTGCCCGGAACTGTCGGTTTCGTGAGCAAGTGGTTTCTGGTGCTTGGCGCACTCGACAAGGGACTCTACCTGGTCGCTTTTTTTATCCTGGCGAGTTCGCTCCTCGCGGTGGTCTATGTATGGCGAGTGGTCGAGATCATGTACTTCCGCGAGTCCGCCGTCCCCGTTGAGCGGGACGAGGCACCGCTCTCCATGCTTGTGCCCACCTGGATATTGATCGGGGGTACGGTGTATTTCGGGCTCAACACCGAGCTGACTGCAGGCGTCGCCCATACCGCCGCACAGTTTTTGCTGGGGGGCGCATCATGACTCCGGAGACCGCCGTTGGGACCGCGG
>Ga0302117_10000800_pt1 | contig 14395 bp, 11 predicted proteins | sample AG5_322_MG_FD_203112 | JGI IMG/M metagenome (GOLD analysis project Ga0302117, IMG submission 203112) | Marine microbial communities from Western Arctic Ocean, Canada - AG5_32.2 | ecosystem: Environmental > Aquatic > Marine > Oceanic | place: Canada: Western Arctic Ocean | collected 2017-10-01 | reverse complement strand
GATGACTTCGTCCAAGCCGTGAAGAAACTCGAGACAAAGCATGATTCAGCTACATACCGACTGCCTGGTTTTTGAAACCTCCGATGGCGAAGCCATCCCTTGCTCAGCACAGGACGTCACCGTCGAGTTACTCGGCGATGCCGCGCACGAGCTGGATCCCTTCATGGTCACCGAGGCGGCCGAGGCTGTTCTCTTTCATTTCAAGGTGGACCTCAATCGCAACTCCGTTTCCGTTGGTGAATTCACTCTCGCACTTGAACGCATCCTGCGCGGGTTCGGTTTCAAAGTGATGGCTGCCGATGACGAAATCACCGATGCCGCCGCCGAAACTAATTTGCACGACCTCGCCCATCAAGCCGGCGAAGGATTGGAGATGGTTTTCTTCTGCACACTGCGCGACCAAATCCACGCCGACCTCCACGGCAAACCCGAGCTGCTCCGCGTGAAGGGTTTGCGCGAAGCGGTCAAAAAACTCACCGGCGCCAAAAAGTGGAGCCCGCGCTGTCAGAAGCTCAACGACCAAATCGTCGACTACCTGCGCCACATCGTTTCCAAGCATCAGCAGCAAGCCAAGCTCACGCTGATGATTGTGTGATGACGTTGTTCGAGAAAATCATCGCCCGCGAAATCCCCGCCGACATCGTTTACGAAGACGACCTCGTCCTCGCCTTCAACGACATCAACCCGCAAGCGCCGACGCACGTGTTGGTGATTCCAAAAAAACCCATCCCCCGCATCGCCGAAGCCGAGCCGGAAGATCACCAAGTCCTCGGCCATCTACTTTTGAAAGCCCGCGAAATCGCCGACGACCTCGGCCTCCAAGAAAACGGATTCCGCCTCGTCATCAACAACGGAAAAGACGGAGGCGAAACCGTGCCTCATTTGCACCTGCATATTTTGGGCGGCCGCGCCATGACTTGGCCACCGGGATGAGCTACTTCTTCTTTAACGAAGAAAGATACTCAATCAAATCCACCAACTCCCCCTCCTTCAACGTCAAATGCAATCCCGGCGGCATTAGCGAAATCGGCTGTTGCGCGCGGCTTTTGATGTTTGCCTTCGCGTGTTTGGTCACCGCGCCGGTGGGGCCTTTGACGGAAATCTCATCGTCCGTTTCGCTTTCGATGATGCCGAACGCGGCGTTGCCGTCTTTCATCAACACCAGCCACGCCTCGTAGCCAAAGGAAATCCCCGCGCTCGGATCGAGGATGGACGCGTACAATTCCTCTTTCGGCAGCTTATCGCCAATCTCCGTCAACGCCGGCCCCACTTCGATTCCCGCATCGCCCACTTTATGACAACGCGCGCACTGCACCGCTTCGCGCAGAAAAATCTTCGCGCCCTTGGTGATGTCGCCCTTGCGTTTGGCCAACTCTGCAACCGGCGGCAACGGCTTCGCATTCGCGCCAAAAAGCGGCGGCAACACCTTCGCCGCCTCCGCCTTAATCGCCGGCCAACGCACCGCGCTGAGCGCAAGACTCGCGGTAAACTTCGCGCTTTGCGGCAGTGTCCCCGCCTTCGCCAAAGCCAGCAAATGCTTCGCGCCTGCCTCAAAATTCACCAAGCCTTTCACCGCCTCCTTGCGCACGTTCGCGTGGATCGCGGCATCCACCACCAAAGGCGCGAGCAGCGGGATGACTTTTTGGTTATTGCTGTTTCCCAAAGCGCGCGCCACGGCGGTGGCTTGTCTCGCGTCCTTGCCGGTGAGCAACGCGGCCACGGCTTTTTTTCCATCGCCCGCCAACACCATTCCCATTGCCTCCACACCGGCGGGGTCATTGGGATGCTTCACCGCCACGGCCAACAAATCCGCCTCGCGGCCTTTCACCTGAAATTTTTTAATCAACGCCACCGAACGCGCCTCGCCGCGCACCGCATCGAGCACTTGATTGAGCCTCTCCTTGAGCGCGGCATTTGAATTCACCAATGCCGGTTCCAACCGCCCCAATGCCTCAATCAACGTGTTCACCTTCTCCGGCGGCAACGGGTCCGCAGCGGATAAATTGCCGGCCAAAAATAAAATGGCGATGAACTGTTTCACGCGGGCATTGTAATTAAGCTTGATGAAAATGAAAGACACGGATTTCACAGATTCGCACAGATTAAAAACCCATCCGTGAAAATCCGTGAAATCCGTGTCAAAAAAATGCGCTACAAACCCAACGCGATGCGGGCGAGGGCTTGGTCTTTTTCTTTGCTTTTGGGGATGAAATCGAGAGCGCGGAGATAGCGCGGCTTGTCGGCCTCGGGGGTGGTTTTATCGAGGATGATGTCAGCGAGATATTTCGCGGCGTGAGTGCCGCGGTTGCGCCAGATGATGTCACGCGCGGCGGGGGTGTTGAGCTTGGGCGAGGTCTTCAGCCACGCGTCGAAGAATTTGTTTTCCTGCCGGTCCGCCGCCAAGCCGAGGGCCTCAAGGTACCAACGATCTTTGCCATCGTGCTTGCTCGCCAACTTGGCCCACAACGCTGGAGCTTCCGCGCTCTTGCTATGGCGCAAAGCAATGAGGCATTCGCGGCGAACGACCGGGCTATTGTCATCGGCCTTGTTTCGGATAGAAATTAACGTGTTGAGCTTCAATTGACGCGAAATGCGAATGGACAATGCACGGATGTTTTCATCTCTATCAACAGTGGCCTTGAGTAGCAAGGGGACACGGATGCCCTTGTTTTGAGCAAGCAACCATAGGGCACGTGCGCGATGATGTGGAGAGCCATCCTCCAACAGCTTCAGCAAAATTGGGGCGGCCTCTTTTCGGTTTTTTAATTCTGTAAATGCAATATGCCGCACGGAGTTGTTTGGATTCTTCAAAGCGACCACGAGACCCTTTGCTGTTTTGAAATCCGACTTCGGTACCTTGTACCCCTTATGGCCTTTCGGCGTGATGCGGAACAATCGGCCGCGGTCGAGGTCGCCCATTCGGTGGCCGCCGACGCCGGGGTCGTACCAGTCGGCGACGATGAGCGAACCGTCGGGTGCCACTTTCACGTCGGAGGGGCGGAACCATTTGTCGCGCTTGGCGCCGTCGAGGATGTTGACGGTGGTGGCGGTGTAGCCCGCGCCGCTGGGCTTGACGGGATAGGCGCGCACGATGCTGGGGCCGGCGTCGCAGTGGATGATTTGGCCGTGGAAAATTTTCGGCAGCAAGTCGCCTTCGTAAACGCAAATGCCGGTGGGCGAGCCCGCGCCGGTTTGGAGGAGGTTGGGCATCACGCCGGGGTCGTTGAGATGCCAGTGGCGCAGCGGGATGGTTTTCTCAAGATTGGTGCGCGGGGTTCGCCAGCCCGCGCCGGTGAATTCGTCCTTGTAGCCGTAGTTGCCGTACTCCATCACGTAATTGATGCGCACGCCGCGGTTGCCGTCGTCGTCGTTGTCGCTCTGCCAAATGGTGCCGAAGCTGTCGACGGTGACCATCCAGTTGTTGCGAAAATTCCAGCCGAGCGTTTCCACTTCGCTGCCGTCGAGTTTGCAGCGGAAAACCATCCCTTCCTGATACGGCTTGCGATTGGCGGTCACCTCGTTGCCGGCGAGATCGATAACGGGTTTGCCGTTCTTGTCTTTCAACTGTTTGCCGGCGTTGCCGAAGTTGAAATACAACCGGCCGTCCGGCCCAAACATAAACTGATGAATCCCGTGGTCGTGCTGCGCGCCGCTGATGCCGCTAAAGAGCGTCTCCTTTTTGTCCGCCTTGTCGTCGCCGTCCACGTCGGTGAACACCTGCACTTTGTCCAGCGCACTGACGATGACGCGCGTGTTTTTGCCATCCACCGTGCCGAGCACGCACACGCCGTGCGCGGAGTCGATGTCGCGGCCTTGATAAAACACCGTCTTTTTGTCGACCTTGCCATCGCCGTCGGTGTCTTCAAGAATGAGAATGCGGTCGCCCTCGGGTCGCTTGCCATTGTTGTGGCGATAGTTGACCACCTCGCAAACCCACACGCGGCCGCGATGGTCGATGTCGATGTTCGACGGGCTGAGCAACATCGGCTCGGCGGCGAACAGCTCGACTTGCAACGCGGGATGGACATCAAGATTTTTCAGCCCCTCTTCGGGAGTGCGCCCGCCAGCGGCTTGGCCGCCTCCGGATGCGGCCGCCGCAAATTTTGGTTTTTGCGTGAACACGTGGAACTGCACGCTGGCTTGGTTGCCGCAGTTGCCTTGGTCGGTGCCGTCGTTGTCGAGGCCGACGGTGGAAATGAATTTCACAAACTTGTGGCCTTTGGGCAGCGTGTAACTGACGAGCGAGTTGGCGTGCGTACCGAGTCCGAAAGCCACCGATTTGCCCGCGATGCGCATTGGTTTGCCGCCGGCATTTTTGTTCACGTTCACATTGCCGAATCCGCTGGAGGCGGTTTTCCATTTCAACGAGGTCAAGCGCGTGGGCATTCCGGCGGCATCGATAAGCGTGGGCTCGGCCCAGTCAGCCCAATCGCAGCTGAAGCCATCGCCGCCATCGGTGACGACGAGGTGCAATTCCTTTGCGACCGCGATATTGGCCTCGAGCTTGGCGGGGCCGGATTTTTTGGTAAGCACTTTGGAAACCGCTACCGCTTTGGGACCAGTTACTTTGCCGATGGGTTTGGGGCCGGGATTGCTTTTTGGCTTGGGGCGTTTGCCGCCTTTTTTGTCTAGGTTATCGTACAAATCTTTTTCCACTAACTTGCTTTGCACGCCGCCGTTCGGCACTTCGGCTTTGGCGACCCACACGATGGCGTTGAGGACGGTTTTGCGAAAATCGTCGTTGGCCCAGTTGAGATGATTGTGGCCGCCGGTGAATCCAAAGCCGCGACCGCCGTTGGCGCGCTCGAATGCCCACGCAACGTGCTGACTCTCGCCCGCCGCGACGCTTTTGCGCACGGTCGGATTGCCGCTGTGCGCGCCGTTGCCGCGTTTCATTGTGTCGGCAGGGGCCACGTCGGAGAGGATGGGCGTGACGCCTTGCATGTCCGGCGCGAAGCGCATGTGAAAATACCATTCGTCGTTGGCCTTAAACGGCTTCACGCCGCGCGTGATTGGATGCTTGGGGAGCTTTTTGAAATGGGCGGTCCAATGCGGATTCACTGACCAATTCGCCTCGAAGCAGCCACCCTGCCACGCGATGAATTCCTTGTTGCCCTTGGCGGTGACCGGCTCGACGGCGTAATGGATGGTGAGAAACCCAACGCCCTTGTCCATGAGCTTGCCGAGCAGTTCCAGATTTTTCCCCTGCAACGCGGGGTGGCGTCCGCCGCCGTCGCTGTAAATCACTATTGCATCCGCACCTTCGAAAACCGAGTTGTCCTTCGGCCAGCCGTTGAGCACCACGGTGGAAGTAACGAGGCCGCTTGCTCCCTGCTTGAGGCACTTGGCGAGCAGTTGAATGCCGGCGTTGTGCTCGTGCGAGAGCGGACCGTGGCTGGGAGGGCCGGCAATCATCACGACCTTTTTAGGGGCGGCGAAGGCGGAGAGGGAAAAGGCGAGGAGAAAGATTAGTTTTTTCATAAAGCGTTTTTTAATGTCCAATGACCAATGACCAAACCCCAAGGAAATCCCAATGACCAATACCCAAAGGGTCGGCATTGGTCATTGGGGTTTGGTTATTCCTTGGTCATTGGGTTTTGGGTATTGGTCATTTTTCCTGTCACTTCAATTGTTTAATCCGAATGTTCCGAAACTGCACGGTCATCGCCGGACCGGCGTGGAGTTGGAGGGCGAGCAAGCCGTCGGGGCGACGGGCTTTTTCGTCGTTGTCTACGAGCACCATCGTTTTTACGCCGTTGATGTAATGCTCGAAATGGAAGCGCTCGGCGACGATGCGGTATTTGTTCCACTCGCCTTTCTTGACGGCTTTGCCGATTTCTTTGGGGTCGCCGAATTTCTCGGCTTTTTTCTGAAGCTTGCCCTTGTCGTCCAAGGTGAGCGTGGTGTGGAAGCCGCGGTCGGAGAGGATGCCGCGGAAGGCCTCGCCGTAACAAATGCCGGAGTAACGGTCGCCCGCCTCGAAGTCGGCTTGGTAGCCGCCGATGCGCCAGCCGTCGTTTTTGCCGCCCTTTTTGAAGCTGCGATATTGGATGCCGCTGTTGCCGCCGTTGATTTTGTATTCCAGTTCGAGGATGAAGTTTTTTGTGGTGCCGGCTTTCCAAATGATGAAGGTGTTGCCCTTCGTCGGATTGTCCTTGGTGGTTTGGCCGGTGATAGCGCCGTCTTGCACGCTCCAGAATTTGGGATTGCCGTCCCAGCCTTTTAGGGTTTTCCCGTCGAAGATTTTTTCAAATCCTTTTTCTTCGGCAATAGCTTGGAACGACAGCGCGGTGACAAACAGAATGGTGATGAGTTTTTTCATGGTCGTTGGATTGGATGCTTTACTTGAACACTTTCTTCAAAAATTTGAGGCCCTTGACGGCGATTTCTTCGCGGGTGGGTTCCATGCGACGCCAGATGGCGGCGGCGCGGGCAATGACTTTCACGTCGGTGGTGAAGCTCTCGATGACGACGTCGCCATTGTAACGGATCGATTTAAGCGCCTTGACGATGGGCGGCCAGTCGATGTGATCGTTGCCGGGCGTGCCGCGGTCGCTGCCGCACGCGTGAAAGTGGCCGAGCAGTTTGCCGGCCTTGCGAATGGCGGCGGCTTGGTTTTTTTCCTCAATGTTCATGTGGAAGGTGTCGAGGTGCAGCTTGAGCACGGGGCTGTTGACGGCCTTGATGAGGCGCAAGCCTTTGTCGCAAGTGTTAAGAAAATCCGTCTCGAAACGGTTGAGTGGTTCGACGCAAATCTGGACGCCTTTTTTCTCGGCGTAGGCGGCGAGCACTTTGAGGTTTTTGACGACGAGCGCGAATTCGCGCTTTTGCTCCTTCGGCTCCACGGCATCGGCTTTGCCGACGACGCTATAAACGGGACCGATGAGCGACGGGCAGCCGAGGTTTACCATATGGTCGATGAGCGCTTTGCAATATTTCATTGCCTCGCGCTGATCCTTACCGCTGCCCCGAAAGTCTCGGCCGGGGCCCATGCACGCGCAGACGGAGCCGCAAGCGAGCCCGTGTTTGTCGAGGGCTTTGCGGACCTTCACCGAGTCGATGTGTTCCGGCGCCTCGATGGGGATTTCAACGGTATCGAAACCCCATTTCTTAAACTTGGGAAAGAGGCTGGTGGATTTCGTCGTAAACGGCGAAGTGAATAAAAAGGAGTTAATGCCAAATCTCATAACGTGGAGCGGCTATGCTAGGCAAAGGAGCAGGGCCGGTCAATGCCAATGCACGATCGAATGCTGCCCCAATCCCGTGCACTTTTTCTTGTCAGCCACAGGACTTCAAGTACAATGACTTCAACATGAAAAACCCCTTACAATTGATTGGATCCATATGCCTGTACTCTGTACTTTTGACCGGTTGCGGTGGTGGCGACAGCTCGGACGTTGAAAACTCGCCGAGCATGGCCGAAAACCTCCAGCAAACCGAGCAAGATGCCCGCAAGGGTGACCCCATCCAAATGTTTGGATTGGGTATGACCTATTATAATGGTGCCGAAGATGTGAAGAAGGACGACCTGTTAGCCTTGATTTGGCTGACGCTGGCAGCAGAGGATGAGAACTTGAAAACTGACCCGGGCCTTATGCAGGCGCTGGCCGAGTTGAACCGATCCGTGAGCGATGCCAACAAAGCCAATGCCAAAACCCAAATCAAAAACATCAAAGACGGATTCCCTAAAAAATAGTCAGCCGTCGGATGGGAAGCCCATAAAACGCCCGCACCGCGGGCGTTTTTTTTGTGGTCATATAAAAAAAGGCGGCCCCGCAATTGCGAGACCGCCGTGGACAGGATGCTGGAAATTAGCGGGCCTTCTCGTAGCCGATGTGGGGCAGATCAGCCGTGTTGAGATCAGGCTCCATATAGCCTGGGTTTTTGGCCTCGGTACGTGAGGCGAGGCCAACATGGAAATCAGCAAAGACCACATGCGCGCTCGGCGTATTGCACACTTCCAGGAGGCGGGCCTTATCCAGCTTGCCGGCCTTTAAATCCTCCCGTAACTGTTGGAAATCATCCATGTGGCGAAAGGTCACCGTATCGGGATCGCACAGCTGGAGTCTACCATTCCACGTAGCGAGCATGAAGGGATCGTTGATTGCCACCTCTCGGCAGGTCTTACCGGCGTTGTATTTACCCGTCTTGGCGACGATCGCATCAGCGGTCCAAGCCCATTTACCGCCGGTGCGATTCTGGTTTCCATCGACAGCATTCACGCGATCTGCAGGATCATGCTGACAGGCTTCCTCTAACAGGACCGCCATGTTTTGCGCACTATTGAATACCGCCGGCCGATCGTTTAGCCGCGCATTCATCGAGTAGCTGTATTTATACCCGCGGCGCTTGAAGAATCTATCCTTTGGGTTCACGAACATTTTCTCCAGCTCGCCCACATCCTGACTGCCAAGGTACTGAAGGATTTGGCTCTCCTTGGGGTAACGGTAATTTAACCACATTGCCTGACCGGCATTACCGCTGCCACCGTATACTCTTGGATACGTTTCGTCATTGTCTCCAACATACTGTTGCATGGCGAGAGACACCTGTTTGAGGTTGGACATCGCTTTCACGTCATTCGCCTTCTGCTTGGCCTTGGCCAAGACAGGCAATAACATGCTGGCTAGAATACCAATGATGGCGATTACGACCAGCAGCTCAATGAGCGTGAATCCGTTTTTTGTGAGTTTCTTCATTTTGTTGATCCTTATGGCAATGTTTAGGTTGGGGGGCCAGTGTTTGCGTGAGATCCACTCAAATTGCGTGAAATCACACTCGACAGCGACAATTTACTAGGAAAACTCAGCGATTTTCGTATCAGTCTTCCTATGACACGATTAAAGCAATTGCCGTGCCAAAAAAGAATGAGCGACTTTAAGTATGGCGTAATGCCTCGATGGGATCGAGCTCAGCAGCGCGACGGGCGGGATAGACGCCGAAGATTACACCCACTACCGCAGAAATGCCGAAGGCCAGAAGCACGGCGGGGAGGGTGACAATGGTTTTCATCTCGGCGAAATGTTCCACTGCAAATGGCAGCGCCACGCCGAGCACCACGCCAACCAAACCGCCGGCGATCGAAAGCACGACGGTCTCCACCAAAAACTGTGTGATGATCTGGCCCTTCTGCGCGCCGAGTGCGCGCCGGATCCCGATCTCCCGCGTGCGCTCAGTGACGGTGGCGAGCATGATGTTCATGATGCCGATGCCACCGACGATGAGGCTGATGCCGGCGATGGAGCCAAGCACGATGTTGAAAATACGCTTGGTGGCTTCCGCCTGCCGCAGCAGCTCAAGGGGCACGATGATTTCGTAATCCATTTTTTTGTGCGACGTCTTCAACGCGGCGCGGATGGCGGGCACGGTGGCTTCGACTTGATCGACATTAGCCAGTTCGACGACCAGTTCATGTAGCTCCACGCGCTCGCGAATGCGGCTGCCCGAAGACTGCTCGGTGAACAGCACGCCCAGCCGTGCGTGTGCGGAGGCGAGCGGGATGTAAAGGTTGGCATCCAGCGCCTGACCGGCGAAATCCTGCCCCGGGGCGCGCGCGCTGGCGGCGGCGGTTTCGCGCACCACGCCGACCACTCGAAACACCTGCCGGTTGTTGAATTTGATTTCGCCTTGGAGCGGGTCTGAAATGGGGAATAGTTTTGCCGCCATCGAATCGGTGATCACGCACACGTTGTCGCGGTCATCGGTGGGAAGCAGGAAGCGGCCCGCGAGCAACTCCATTTGGCTCATGCGCAGGTGATTGGGTTGCGTGCCCCAAACGGTGCCGGGCACTTCCACGCGCCCGACGCGGACGCTCATCCGGTAACGGCGCTTGGCAAGTGTGGCGGTGATGCGCGGGTCCAGTGTTTCCTCCAGGAATTTGATGTCCGCCAACTTCAGGCCGTAGTTGGCGGTGTACGTTTGCACCGCGTCGGCGGTGGTCTGCCCTTTGGGCGGCGGCACGCTGCGGATGATGATGTTGCGACTGCCGAGCGCGCGAATGGCTTCCTGCGCCTCGTAGCTGGCGCCCTCGCCGATGGCGAGCATGGCGATCACCGAGCACACGCCGAAAATGATGCCCAGCATCGTGAGCAGTGAACGCATTTTGTGCAGCATCAAACTCTTGATGCCAAGGTGGATGACGCGAATGAGGGAGAGGTTCATACGCAATGGGCGCGGTTACTGCCCGTCCGCCGCTTGCGTTTTGCCTTGGGTGGATTCCGGAATCCGCGGCGACAACGAAACTTGATCGCCCTCCGTGAGGCCACTGCGAATCTCAATGAAGCGGTCGCTGAACTGACCGGTTTCTACGGGAACAATTTCAATCGTCTCGCCGCGTTTCACCAGCACCACTTTTTTACCGCCTTTTGTGGTGACGCATTGCACGGGGATTTTAAGCACATTTTCCAGCTCGGCGATGACGATTTCGGCACGCGCGGAAACCCCCGGCTTAAGATCCGCCGGCAGTCGGCCTTCCTTGTCCACGATCCACACGTGAGTATCGTACACGGAAATATTTTCATAATAGCGCCGACGCTGATCCGGCGTGGGGGCCACTTTGCGGACGATGCCGACAAATTCTTGTTCCGGAAGTGAATCAATTTTCACCACCGCCTGGAGGCCGGTGCGAAGGTGGCGCACGTATGATTCGTGCACCTGCACCACGGCCATCAGCTCGCTGACGTCCGGCAAATCGATGACGTTGTAGCCTTTGCGGACAATCGCGCCGAGCTTGATGTAGCTTTCGTTGGAGCGCGAATTGCTCTGGGCAAAAATGACAAGGCCGTCCTGCGGGGCACGCATCTCGGTCTTGATGAGTTGGTCGCGGTACATATCCAATTTGTCGCGCTGGGCCTGTAGCCCGGCCTTTCGGCGGACGACCACTTCGATTTGGTTTTCGACGATGGCCTTGGATTTCTCAATCATGCGCTTTACGGTCACGCGCACTTGGGAGAGTTTGGATTGGTTGCGCTTGGTCATTTGCGGGATATCAAACCGCTCCAGCAAATCCATTTGTTTCTTGTACTTGGTAATGAGGTTGTTTTGCTTTTGAATGGTCAGCTCATCGGCCTGCACTTCGAGGTCGGTGGCATAACCTTTGGTGCGGAGTTTTTTGGTGCTGACGAGGCGGTCCTCGGCGCGCTTGATTTCCTCTTCAGCAATATCGATGTCGCCCTTTAATGCCAGCCTGGCGAGCGGCGCGGTGCCTTCGATATATTTTGCCAAATCTTGCTCGGCAAATTCCACGTTGAGTTCCGCCTGCCGATCCGCCTCGGCGGTTTCAATCTTGCGCAGCGCCAAATCTTTTTCCGAATTGGACAAATCACGCTCGGCGTCCTCCACCGATTTGACCTGACCGAAGATTCGCTCCCGCAAAGCTCCGTCTTCAAACTTTACCAGCAGCGCACCGGGCAAATGCAGCGTTTCGCCGAGGGTCAGGCTTTCCCAATCCGCATCGGGGTTGAGCCTTCGGATGGATTGCTCGAGCGCCTTGACTTGCGGCTTGGTAGGTTGCCCGGTGCTGCCGGGGATTTGGGTAAGGGTGATGTATTTTTCGGTGAGGGTTTGAAGGGTGTCGCCTTCCTCCGCCTGATGTGTATACGGGCCTTTGACGTAAGTGCCTTCGTTGACCAGCTCCACGATGGTGCCGCCGCCGTCGAGTTCGCAGCGGAGGTTGAGCTTGCGGGTGGAATCGAGCGAGCCGCCTTCGGACACCGTCACGCGCAGGTCACCGCGCTGGGCGGTGGCAAACTGCATCGCGGCAGTCGGGTCGACCGTGGGTTCCAGCCACTTGGCACCCATGAATACACCGGCAAGCAGCACGATGATCACCGTGGTCCATGCCGGATACTTTTTAATAAATGCCTTCGCTTTTGCCATGTTTAATTATTACTCCCCAAATACCTCCTTCGGCGTCACTACGCTGGGCAATTGCGCCGCTGCTCCGGTATTAACCGGTGCAGGCATGCCGGGAATCGGCTGGTTTTTCAGCCAAAATTGTCCGGTTTCGACGCGCATTACGCCCAAATTCTTCAATAAATTCCAGCGTGCCACGTGGTAATTGACCATCGCGCCGGTGACGGCGTTCTGCGCGCTGACGAGGTCGGCCTGTGCTTCGAGTTGGTCGCGGATGTCCGCCTGATTGGCATCGAGCAGTAGCGGCATCACGTTCACGCGCTGCTGGGCGAGGGCAAGGGCGTTTTGCTGGATGAAATAATTTTCGCGTTGCTGAGCCAGTTGCCGTGTGCCCTGCCGGATGTCCTCTCGTAAGCCATCCAGTTCGGTGGCCAGCGCGCGCAGTTGTTTTTCGAAACTGATCAGGCTGGTGCGGTACGCGTTGCGCTCGGTTAATTTATCCAACGGCAACCCCAGCTGCAAACCGGCGTTGGCGGTGAAATCTTCCGGCGAAAAGGAGCTGTAAAATTGGTCGGTCAATTTTGCATCCGCCACAAGGTTCAGGCTCGGTTGAAGATTATCCGCTGCCACGCGCACTTTGCGCTGCGAATCCTCGTATTGGTCAATTTGGTTGAGCATGTCCAGCCGGTTGGTGATGGCGACCAGATAGCCGTTGCGCGCATTGAGCTCCAACGGCGTGAGGCCCTCCTGCACCAGCTCGCGCAGGGCGAGGTCGTCCAGCTTGAGGTCTTCACCCAAAGGCAGGCCTAGCCGTTGCTTGAAGCTGTCCAGCGCGGCGCGATAGCTCTCCACGGCGGCCAGATATTTCACGCGCGAAGAAAATTCCATTTGCCGGGCCTGATCCACCTGAAACTTCGGCAACCGCTGCGCCTCCACCATCGCTTCGGCACGCGCACGGGAGGCCTGCAGGTTTTGGTAGTTGCTGTAGCTGTTCCGCACCGAATCCTTTTTTTGCAGAATGCGGAAGTACTCGGACACCGTCTCGATGGCAAAGGTCTTTTGGTAATGGCTGAACGTGCGAACCGCATACACCACGTCGCGCTCCGCCTGCGTGAGCACCTCCTCGGCGATGGCCCGCCCCGCGCCGCGCAGCAGCGGTTGGGTGAGTTTGAGTGTGATGTCAGGCACTTTGGGTTTGCCGTTAAAATATAGCACGAGGTCGTTTGCCAAAGTGGCGGTGAGCGTGCCGCCGGTTTTGAAAAGTTTGCTGAATGTGAGGTCGAGATCTGAATCCCCTTTGAGCCCCTTGCCCGATTCGCGCACGAGGCCGAGATCTGCCGTGCTTTTGGTGGGCTGCCACACAAACTTGTGCCGCGTGCCCGTGAGCGAAAGCGCGGCAAGATACAGTGTTTCTTTCTGCAATTGATACGCGCGGTTGTTCGTCACCGCCATCCCCAGAGCGGCCTCGAGGGTGAGCACGCGGGCGTTATCATTGAAGCGTTCGGTGATAATCTCCGCGGGCGGAATAGCATCCGGGGCGCGACCGCTCCACACGGTACGGATATCGTAATCCTGTTCCACGCCGAGCACATCGGTGCCGCGTTGTTTGAGGATGCCGTACACCTCGGCATCGGCGGCATCACGAAACTTAGCCGCCTCGCAGCCGGTCATTAAAATGACGACTGAAAAAAGGCAGTTTTTGAGATTCCGGTTTATCACGGTCGAGAGGGTTTGGACGTAATTTTAGTGCGAAGATTCATTTACGAATGGCGCAATGCCTCGATGGGGTCGAGGTTGGCGGCGCGGCGGGCGGGATACATTCCGAAAATGATGCCGACCATTACGGAGAGGCCGAAGGCGAGCAGAACGGACCAATCGGTGACGAGGGTGGTGGTTTCGAGAATGTGATGGCGGAAGGCGGCAAATCCACAGCCGCCGAGCACGCCGATGCCGCCGCCGATGAGGCACAGCATGAGGGTTTCGGTGAGGAACTGCACGGTGATGTCGCCGCGCGTGGCGCCGAGCGCGCGGCGGACGCCGATTTCCTGAGTGCGCTCGGTGACGGTTGCGAGCATGATGTTCATGATGCCGATGCCGCCGACGAGCAGTGAGATGCAGGCGATGTACATGAGCATGCGAGTGTCGCGCGCCTTCTGCGCTTTGAGGGTGTTGAGCTCGTCAATGGGCACTTGGATTTCGTAATCGACGATGCCTTTGCGGGTGGTGTCGAGCGCGTCGCGCAAGCGCTGCAAACCGGGGATGACTTGCTCCACCGAGGCGAATTCCACGCGGATTTCTGTAAGCTCCACGCGCTCCACTTTCAGCATGCCGGGGCTGCGGTCGATGTTCTTCGTGGTGTACAACGCCTTGAATGTGGAGAGGGGAATGTACACGTTGGAGGAGGTGGTGCGGCCGGGGGCGTCCTTGGTTTGCGTTCGTTTCACGCTGTCGGTGCGTTCCTGTAAAATGCCGACGACTTGAAAAACCTGCGAGGATTCAAACCCGCGCATGACAATTTTTTGCATAAGCGGGTTTTGGCCGA
>Ga0302117_10000799_pt1 | contig 14397 bp, 9 predicted proteins | sample AG5_322_MG_FD_203112 | JGI IMG/M metagenome (GOLD analysis project Ga0302117, IMG submission 203112) | Marine microbial communities from Western Arctic Ocean, Canada - AG5_32.2 | ecosystem: Environmental > Aquatic > Marine > Oceanic | place: Canada: Western Arctic Ocean | collected 2017-10-01 | reverse complement strand
GTCAGCTTCAACCTCATTGGTGCCTGGGCGGTTTGTCTTGTTGTGGCTATTTTATTGGTCAGCGTGCTGCGCCAGAACATATTTCATCAGGCCACCTTTGGCATGGGCTTGGTCATCGGTGCGATGCCACTGCTGCACTCATGGATCCCCTTCCCGTTTTCTCATCTAGCCTTTTTGGTTTTGCTATACATTGTGATTTTCGTAAAGCCAATCAAAAAACCTAATCCTATGTTGTGTGGCGGCTCAAGCTTAGCACTTGCCGTATGCGTCATGGCTAGCGTTTTAATGTCACACCAATTGCCGGAACATCCAACGAGCGCGCCAACAGCATTAAGTAGTCACCAAGGCGCTGATGTGATATTAATCTCCGTCGACACGCTACGCGCCGACGCTATTTACTCACAGCAAGATATTGGCTTGACGCTACCTGCGCTTGAACAACTTCGCCAACGTTCGCTGTGGGCCGACTATGCTTTGTCGAGCAGCAACCAAACGCTCCCGGGTCACATGGGAATGCTCTCGGGGCTGTCCGCGACTAGCCATGGTGTACGCTCCAATAGTGATTTACCAGACACGAGCCTTAATCTTGCCGCCGATTATTTCGCGAAAGCCGGTTTCCAGACCTCCGCTGTTATCAGTAACGCGCTACTTTCTTCGGCAACCGGCATGCACCGCGGCTTTGCCCATTTCAGCGACGAAGCTATTGGCTTGGCTCGGCTATCGATGTTGTCCAAGGATTATATGGCTAGCCATAGTTGGGCAAGCATGTTTCTGCAATCATCGAAAACGAAGCGCTTATTTCGTGGTCTTTACTACCGCGACAAGTATCAGGCCGAATCCATTGCCGAGCATTGCACGGACATTGCGCTCGCACAGCTTGACGTAGCTTATGCCAACGAAGCGCCCTTGTTCCAATTCATTCACTTCATGGATCCGCACACGAATTACGCGCCGCCAACTACTGCGCGCGGCGTAATTTCAGCGCCATTAGCCCGTCAGATTGACAAACGTTATTTACCTACGGCCAGTTCCGAAATTACGGTCACGATGGTGCGCGATGTACAAGCGCAAATTCAAGAAGGAGACCCTGCTTCTGTATTGGCTGCCACTTACTACCATCAAGTTTATCTTGAAGAAGTGATCGAGGTGGACCGACAACTACAACGCATTATCAACAAACTCGATGGCAGCGGGCGTCCGTATGTGCTGTTACTTACCGCCGACCACGGAGAACAGTTTGCCGAGCATGGGTTAATGGACCACGCTAACTCACTTTATGAAGAAAATATTCGTGTGCCGTTTCTGCTTAGTGCACCTAACATCAAGCCTGCTCACATTGATGGGGTCGTGCAATTGTGCGACGTCTTGCCCACTCTACTCGAGTACGCTGGGCTAGATTACGATATCGAAAGCTTCGATGGCTTGGCGGTGCGCGCAACCATGGCGGCGCGTCCACACGTCGCTGTGGATCAAAAAGAAATTGCAGTGCGCGACACTGCCGGGAATAAATGGATTGGCGCTTGGCAGGCTAATAACGACTTCCCTGTGGGCGTAAAGTTATTTAACTTCAAAAATGGCGAGAGTGAAAATCTTCTCAGCAAAGATGGAGAACTCGCTGACGGCTTAAGCCGATTAATTGATTACTACATTGAAAGCGACACCTACGCTGCTCGTCAAGCTAACGCCGAAACGAGTGAGGCCCAGCAAGCTGCATTGAACGCTCTAGGCTACGCCGGCCAAGAAGACGACCGGTAATTCTTTAGTAAGTGTAGAAGCCTTCGCCTGACTTACGGCCAAGCTTGCCGGCTTCGACCATGCGACGCATATTAGGAGCGCATCTGAATTTAGGATCACCGAATTGATCGCGCATGTAGTCAAGAATGTTTACACAAACATCAATGCCAATGAAATCAGCAAGAGCCAAAGGCCCCATTGGATGATTCATGCCTAGTTTCATGATGGTGTCGATATCGTCGCGAGTTGCAACACCCTCGTAAAGAGTGAATGCAGCCTCGTTAATCATGGGCATTAACACGCGATTAGAGATGAAACCTGCGTAGTCCTCGGCGACACCAACGGTTTTACCAAGGCCCTCGGCTATTTCTTTAGTACGCGACACAACTTCATCAGAAGTCTTTTCGCCTTTAATAAGCTCGACAAGCTTCATCAGAGGCACCGGATTCATAAAGTGCATACCCACTACCGATTCTGGTCGGCTAGTCGCACTTGCAATCGCAGTGATTGAAATTGAAGAGGTATTCGTCGCAAGAATGGCACCTTGAGGAGCATGCTTATCGAGCTGCACAAAAACGTCTTTCTTGACATCTTCGCGCTCGAACACAGCCTCAACAACCATATCGACATCAGCGACTGCGGTTGGCAAATCAGTAGACCCAGCAACACGAGCCATGATTTCGTCTGATTGCTCTTGAGTAATTTTTTCTTTCTTTACGAAACGGTCTAGTGATTTACGGATGGCTGCCAAGCCGCGATCGAGACCTTCTTGAGACATATCTACCAAGGTCACGTTGTGACCATTGGCGGCATATGTTTGAGCGATGCCATTGCCCATGGTTCCGGCACCGATTACTGCTACTTTAAGAGATGAAGTCATTGTTTTATTAATCGACTAATTCGATTGCTGTGGCCACAGCATTGCCGCCACCGAGACAGAGGGTTGCAACACCTGTTTTTAAACCGCGCTGCTTGAGCGCGTAAATCAGAGTTGTCAGGATGCGTGCACCACTGCCACCAATCGGGTGACCAAGCGCTACTGCACCACCGTTGACGTTGATCTTATCAACATCGAGTTCTAGAACTTTAGCTAAGGCGCAGCCACCCGAGGAGAACGCTTCGTTGATTTCAAATAAATCGTAATCGTGGCGCGACTTACCTGTAATAACTTCAAGATTTTCGACGGCCGCTTTGGGCGCCATCATCACCCACTCTGGAGCCATGCCACCCGTTGCATAACCGGTAATTTTAGCTAATGGCTTAAGGCCGTATTTCTCGACAGCTTCACCAGAGGCAATAACCAATGCGGCAGCTCCGTCTGAAATTTGCGAAGCATTACCAGCTGTAACCGAACCGTCTTTCTTGAATGCCGCGCGCATTTTACCGAGCGATTCAAGGGTCGTGTCGGAGCGAATGCCTTCGTCTTGACGTAAAATGATCGGGTCTTTCTTACGTTGCGGGATTTCGATGTCGAAGGTTTCTTCATCGAAGTTACCGGCTTCCCAGGCAGCTGCTGCGCGTTTATGCGAGCGCTCCGCTAACTCGTCTTGCATTTCGCGAGTGATTCCGTATTCGTCGGCGACCAATTCGCCCGTCATGCCCATGTGCTGGTCCGAGTAAAAATCCCATAGGCCATCGTGCACCATCGCATCAACTAACTTAGTGTCACCTAATCTCGCACCCGTTCGCGCCGAAGGCACCAGGTACGGGGCTTGGCTCATGGATTCGAAACCTCCGGCCACTACGACATGATTGTCACCTGCCTTAATCGACTGCGCTGCCAGCATTACCGCTTTTAAACCTGAGCCACATACTTTGTTGACCGTAAACGGTGGCACCGTGTTCGGTAAACCTGCGAAAATCATCGCCTGACGTGCAGGGTTTTGCCCCACACCAGCTTGCAGCACATTGCCCATGATGACCTCATCGACATTTTCGCCATCTATGTTTGCACGCTGCAAAGCCTCTTTGATTGCCATAGCGCCCAACTCAGGTGCACGGAATTTACTCAATGAGCCTTGGAATCGCCCGATCGGTGTACGACAGGCACTAACTATGAAGACATCAGTCATTAACGGCATATTTTAGCGACGCCGACTAATCTTGGTTTGGCCACAGCCCCGCTTTACGTAAATCCCGTGATATTGGCACTTGAGTGCGCACTTTTTCAGCACTTTCAATATCTATTTCGGTGATTAACAGGCTGCCATCATCGCACCTCGCATGAATCTTACCTAGTGGATCTGCCACCAACGCCGATTCTGGGAAATGCATCGGCCGCTTGCCATCAAGAGCAGCTTCGCCAGAGCGGTTGCAAGATATCGTAAACAACTGGTTTTCAACAGCGCGTGCACAACTCAGTAATTCAAACGCGTGGGCCCGCGGGGTTGGCCACTGCGCACAACACACCAAAATATCAGCCTGCTGATACAAAGCCTCACGGCAAATCTCCGGGAAACGCAAGTCGTAACAAATAATCGGCATGATGCGACCGATTGCCGTTTCGACAATCACCGGCTGCGACATTCCGCGCTCAACTTGACGGCCTTCGCCCGTTGGACTAAACAGCATGCGTTTCGCATACGGGCGAAGATTGCCTGCAGCGCCAATCACGTGCGCTGCGTTTGCTGGTTTATCACCATCGCCACCCGGGGCGGAACCCACGACAATCAAATCAACTGCAACAGCCGCTTGATGCACCTTAAGCAAAGCATCTTCACTCTCGGCGCGAATCTCTGCAGAGTATTCGGCCAGAAAAGAGGTCGTCCATTTTTCTGGGAGTACTAACAGCTTCACCCCTGCCTTACCACAATCGCCGACCGCGTTGAGTACTTGCTGCAGATTGGTTTCGACTTGCGCTGGACGGACGTCGAAAGGAAATGCAGCGACTTTGATTGTCATGCCAGTCGCTTAATTGACCCGGTTAGCCATATCGAATAAATTCAACGCATCTTTGTAATCGATGGATAATTGCAACACGGAGCGTAACATTTGCATGTGCCCCTCGGCGTCGCCATTCTCGGCGGCAAGTAATGCTTGCTGATAATACAGCTCTGCTTCGCTCAGGCGAGTTGCGATACTTGCCAAGCGTTGCTCAGTATCTCTGTAGCCATACTCGTCACTGTCGCTATATATTTGCAAATACAAAGAGCTTGCATGAGATAACTGCGAATCTATTTCATAGGCACGTGCTTGCAGATAGCGCTGCTCTTGCTGTAGGTCGGTGTTGCGATTGCGTATTTCAATCAACAAAGCCGTATGCTCAACCACTGAATGCTCTGCGGCTTTATCGATAGCCAACTTCGCAAGCTCATGGTCGCCTGCGCGAACTTTAATATCCGCAGATATTAAATGTGCTTGAGAGCGCAAAATGTCATCTAAGCGCTCGGCAATGGCAAGCGCGGCCGGATCGTCTATACCAAGATGAATAGCGTTTTTCACAGCAACCCAGGCCATACCGGTTTGTTGAGCATCAAGATATAACTGAGCTTGACGCATTGCTTCTTCAGCAAGATTTTCGCTAATCGCATTTAAACGCTTAGAGGCCAACTTCGGGTCGGTCAGTAAATGGCTAGCGTGCATAAAGGCCGTACGAGCGCGTACGTCAGAGCCCGCCTCTAGCTGAGCAATGGCATCGAGGTATTTCTCTTCGCCTTGGGCGTTGCGCATTTGTTCACGCTCGGTAATGATCGCTAGACGCTCTATTGCCGGAGAAAAATCGTCGCGCCAAGTTAGCGCCACTAACAACTCGCGAATAGCACTATTTTTGTCTCCGATATCGTTGAACTGCAAAGCTAAATCGAAGTGACGTGTTGCGATATGATTACGGCATCGCAAGTCTAAATCTTCAAGGACCTGCTGGCGAGTGTCAGGCGCTAGAGGCGTGATTTTTTTGAGCAAGGCTAAGCCTGCATCTGGTTCACCGCGATTACTAAAGTCGCGCACCATATCTTCTAATAAGAAATAGCGTGTGGTAGCAATGCGTTGCTGTACTTCTGCATCAGCATCCTCAATCGACATGTAAGCGTTATATGCTTCCAAGTAGCTTTGCTGACGAAAGTAGCTATCACCACTATCGAGCAGAGACGACTGACAAGAGACGAGGGCTAGAAGAAGCAACGGTAGCGGTGATTTTCGCATATCTTTATCTTAACTTGGAGTACGGCTAAATGCCCACAGAGAAACGCCGGCAAATAAACTTACCGGGGCAGTAGCTGCCAGCCACGGGCTAACCGCGCCACGCACACCCATGTCACGGAACAACAGTTCGGCGACGAAGAACAAGGCGCACATCAACAGTCCTCGCGCAATACCCTCTTTAGAGCTAACGCGTCCTAAGTTTAGGGATGTAGACAAGCCAAGCACCAACAGCACCAGGGCTACAAAAGGCAAGGTGCGTGCTGACCACATATAAGTTTCAGCTTGGCGATGCCCGGGATCATATTTCAACAGAGCCTTGTAAGACTCAGAATTAAGATCGAGCGGACGGTTACGCACAAAGTATGAGCGCAACAAATCTTCGGGGCTAAATCCTTCGGCTTCGAAGACATCTACTGGTGTCTCACCTTTAGAATCCGTTTCAATGCCGCCCTGTAGCTGCCATTCACCGTCAATGTATTTAGCACTATCTGCCCACACGCGGCTATCGTTACCGAATTTTGAGGAAGCGAAAACTTCGAGGCCGGTAATGAGAGCTGGCTCACCAGGAGTAAACGATTGGGCGTGCAGACGTTGCGCGCCTTCGCCACGCACCCACAAATCAGCAGGACGCCATTCACGATGGTTATTCAACTTGCGCTGAATCGACTCGTGCTGCGGCAACAACTGCGGGATGACTGCTTCACGAAACATTGAAACAGATGTAGCGATAATTAGCGCACAAATAAAAATTGGGGCAAACGAGCGCCATGTTGGGCGACCGGCGCTTAGCATGGGTGTCCACTCGCGCTTACGCAATAGTTGAGTGACACACCCGATACCAGCGATTAGCAATATATACGGCAAGAACTGAAACAACAAGAACACCATGTTGATTAGATAGTAATGAATAATTTCACTCGTTGTTAAACCGACCGCTGCACGCGACAAAGGTATGTCGTCGACGCGGGCGAGCAAATCCATAAAAGTAAACATACCGATAAAAGCAACGGCCGTTAGCAGGCAGAAGCGCAGATAATTATGCGTGACATAGCGATCGAATATTTGCATTTTAATGTATTCGATGGCGACGTAACAGAAATGCTACGACAGGTAATAACAGTGCAGCAGGTAGCCAAGCAGCCACGAGCGGGGACAAGGCGTCTACTTCTTCGAGGTTATCACACACGAAGAACAGTGGAAAATAGACAAGCAGCAAAAAGGATAATGCCGAAGAGAACCCAGAAACAAAGCCACCATTGCGCAGACGCCATCCGAGTAATGCGCCGATTAAAGCGAGTGGTATTGTGGCAAAAGCCATGGACATGCGCTGCCACAGGATAAACCATGTATGACTGCGGTCGTCTTCGGAAAGATCCGTGTCAAGCGAGGCAAACAACTCGCGCGACGACTTATCCTTGACCCGTCGATTGAGTTCGCGATTTGCATTAATTTCGGCAAGGTCGATTGTCAACCATGTTTGTCCAGGGTTATAAAACAAACCACGCGTATCTCTGAAAGTACGCAGCCCTTCGAACATAAAGGTCAGTTTTTCGCCTTCGACATTCATGATTGCACGATTGGCGCGGAGTCGAAGTTCGTCATCATTACTTTTAGACGAACCGATACTCAATAAAATGTCATGAAATACACCAGGACCTGAGCGGTCGTTCCAGGAGAGGTATAGTCCACCGAAACTGAGTTCGGAGGCCCCAGGGTTCGTGTTTTTCAAAGCTGCGACCGGAACGCTGTGCATCAGCTGGCGCATTTTGCTGTATAAACTTGGTACCACCTCAGCAGTCAGTGGGTAAGTGATTAAACAAACTAACAAACCGGACCATAGCGCCGGTTGCAGCAATTTATTCGGGCTCACGCCTGCGGCGAAAGCGGCGACATCTTCGTTATCGGCAGCCATCCGACCATAGCCAAGCACGACACTGATGAGCAATACCACCGGGAAAAAATACGGCAAGGCCTGCCCAACAATTAGTGGAACTAAACTTAGCGGCACCCAAATCGGCGCACCTTGCGATGTGGCTGAAGCACGAATAGCGGCGCCCAATGCAATTAAAAATAAAATGCTAACTAATGCCACCAACAGATGGCGACTTACTTCACGGAAGTACGAACGACCAAGTAGCACTATTTAGTATGGGCTTCGCAGACGCATCTGTTTAACTAACTCGGCCACGACAGCCGCGAGGATGCCGACGATTAAGCCAGCAAGTGTACTGAAAATCATGATGCCAATCGGCGTCGGCAATGGCAGAGCTTTTTCGGGAAGCGCTTTGGTGTATTCATTTGACATGGTAAATCTTAAACCATGGGTCAAGTGAAACTCTAATTCTGCGCGACGCGCCGAAATGTCTTCGGCGTGATTACGCGCCTGCACAATTTGTGCGTTGATCCGTGAAACATCGGCACGGTATTCGGGTACGTTTTGCAGCTTGCTGTCTATCTGCGATGCCGTTTGTTCAAATATGGTTCTTTGCGAATCGTAGCCAGCTTCAGCAATGTCGATTTCGACCATTTTTTGCATAAAACTTAGCGACTGCGGGTCTTGTGACATTGTCGAGCTAGCATGAGTCATCTCCGCTTGTTGCGACATGCGCGTCTGCACCAGCGACAACTCGTTAGTCAAGCGCACTATCTCTGGGTGTTTATCTCGGAGCTCGAGTTTCTTTAATGCCAATTCAGTGGCCAATTGACTTGAACGCTCGAGTGCTGACTTATAGACAGAGTTTTCGCTTAACAATTGCCCTGCAACAACAAACTCGGGGCGACTTTCGACGAGCTGCTCATAAACAGGGCGTTGCGCCAAGTTGCTACTGTGCTGCAGCTCGAGCGCTTCTATTTGTTCCTGGACCGCCTGACGCTGAGAGAGCATATTAACGACTTCAACTTCGACATCGGTAAAATTAGTTCCTTCGAGGTAGCGAACCAATTCCGCGGTGTGATATGAAAATTGTTCCCACGCTTCTGGCTCTCTAGCGACAAAAGATTCAAGAGTGCGGCGTGGACTCGCCTCGAGCAGAGCTTGCATTTCGTCTTGGAAGGCCTCAGAGAAAGCGTTTGCAAGCATCGCTGCCTCTTCTTGAGTTTTCGCGTAAGACAGTACATGCAAAAACGAATCGGCGCCGATATCGCCGATAACATTCTTACGAATGGTTTTGGCATCGATACCGGGCAAAGCTTGAGCCACACGATCGTGCACTGCCCCACTACGAATAATTCCGATGATACCGACCCGCAAATCTTCGCTTTGGTCTGGCACAATCGGGCCACTAGGAAGATTGCCCCCCTCAGTTTTAAGGCTGACCGTTGGCGACGTGGCAGGAATCAATATTTTGGCCACCGACAAGTATTCGGACGGCGTTTGCAGCGAGTAAAAGATGCCCGCGCCTATCGAGCCCAACAGTACCAACATCACCATTAGCCGGCGGCTGTAAATGGCGAAAAAAATCGAGGAGACGTCGTTCATGTAGCTAGTAGATTAACGTTGCGGAGGCAAGAAAATGAAGTCGTTTGGACTTAGGCGATTATTCTTATCGCGATTATTCATAATTACGGACTCTGCAATACCAAAGACACCCCACAAAAACTTAATCCACAAGAACATGGCGAAGAAAGACTGAATACCCGTGATCATCAATCCGAACAGCAAGGCGATGGCCCATTCGCGATAAGCTGGGCTTGCAGGCGTTAGCGCCACATGGATGAGTCGAGTGATGACGGCGAGAATATACCCGCCAAAAACAAGGATGCCAAAAATGCCCATACCCGATGCGATTTGCAAATAAGTATCATGCACCTCAAGTTGGTACGGATTGAAAAAATCGAGGAAGTTACTTGTACCTACACCGAACCACGGACGCGAAAAGAATGCTTCAAGTGCAATGTCGTCGATGTGCCAACGAAAATCGGCAGAGTCGCCATTTATATCATGGATTACTTTGTAACCGGCTTCGGCCAAACCAGTGGTGTAAGCCAGCAGACATACCCCAACTACCGTCAAAAAATACCATGGAGCTACCTTCCTGAAACGTATCAGCGGAACTAATGCGGTCGCAATAGCTATGGATAGCCATCCCGAACGCGACATCGTGACTACAGTTCCGAAAGCGAGAATGACATAGCCAGCAAACAAGAACATGCGGCGGCGGCGATTGATAGTGCCTTTAGGTTGGAGCGAGAACCACAACGCCATTACCGCTTGCGTGGCCAATATGTTCGATTGGTGGTTTGGATGATACATCAAACCAGTCAGGCGCGGCATAATACCGAATGGTGTCGCAACATGATTATACGACCCTGGCGAAAATGTAATGATCCTGCCACTCATAGCCGTAAGAATATATTGTGCAATCTCTACGCCTACTGTGATTATGGCTGCCACTAACATGAAATCGAATAAAGTATCGAGATGGCGGCGACTGACTAATAACGCTGGCAACAATACCACCGACAGCATGTACGTTGAACGATATATCATGTTCGATATCAACGATAACGGTTGGGTGGTTTGTAAAAAGCTAACTGAGTACGACAATATCATCAGGGCTATAATCACCACCATTGGCGTTAGGCGAAACGGTATGCGTCGCTGGCGAAGCCCGCGGTCGACCAGAATATAGCAGAACCCAATTACTGAAATCTGGAACAACATCGGCACGACATCGGCATTGAGGCTGAAGGCGAACATGCCCAGCACAACTCGATCTATACTCCCCGACTTTATGGCTAGACCAACGAGGAATATCAGTAGCAAGCCAACCAATATCAATAACACGCTACCAAGATATGGCATGTCGTTAACTAATGATGGATTCGGCCCAAGAATATCTATTTGAATACGGCGCGAAAATATGCCGTCGTTCTTAACGAAGAATGCAACCAGCCATCCGACCAACACCAATGCTAGACCCCGCCACAAACTTGTTTTAGAGTTAAAGTCTGTAGTCAGTATCGGCTCGCGGTTCAACTCTGACATTATTTACAATTTTAGTTCGACAGCGACCACCGAGTGCGGCGGTACTTTGACCACTATTTTATTACCTTCAAGCTTGACCCAATCGGCCGAGGCGACGTCGGCGGCCCTGCAAGCTTCATGTGCGGCCAGCGACACTGGCAAGTCCGTTTGGAGCATTACCATCTGGCGTTCGAAAGTTGCACGCGCGGTCGCCATAGTTGTTGCTGAGACACCCGCGATATTTCTTTCTTTAGAGCCCGAGGCGAAAGATCGTTCTATCGCTGCGACTTCACTTGCGCCAACGCCCTGCTTCTTTAACTCTACAAGGGTTAGCCGGCCAGCGGCTTTACTGAAGCCTACTTCATAAGGTCGAAACAAATCACGAAATGAGGTGGAGGCAATAGGACTTCCATGGTCTGCGTCGATTAAACGTACGCGCTCAATCGACTTAGGCAAGCAATCTAACTGAATACTTACCCAACGGTTACTGCTATCCTCTTCACGCTTCAAGACTTTCATTAGCTTCTTGAGTTCAACCAAAGGCGCGCGCCACGCTTCGCTAAGGCCTAATTTCTCGAACTTCGTTTGACCTGAAACATACGCCTTCAACAGTTTATCCTTGCCTTTAATGTCGCCCATGAACAAAGATGTGCTGGCCAGGAACTTCTTCCCTAATCTCAAAACGTCACCTGGCGAGTTTGAAATCAACAAATTACCTTGTTGCTTATTGCGAGTAGCAACGCAAACCAAATTATTTGGGGCTTGCAGGCGTTCCAGAGGCACTGCTGGATATTTCGCTACTTCACCCATTAACTTCATCGCCGAGAATGTCGCCTTTGGTGCGCCACGCAAAGTGAATGCGCCAACTGATTGTTCAGCGAAATCGTTGGTGGCCTCCCAGTTTCCATCTTGCAAGAGAAAGTATAGCGCGCCTTTGGCCGGAGTCTGAATCAACGAACCGACTACTGCAGTCCAATAAGCTGCGCCGACGTTGGTGTCCATTCCTCTCGCCACTGGCCTAGGCAAAGAAACATTCCATTCTGAGAGCACTGCGTCTGGAGTACCAAGGCCACGAGTTTGCGCCATGGACTGTATAGTCTGTGGAGTACGCAAATACTCGTTATCGCTGGCAAATGAGCCATATAGGTGCCACGACAAGAAATCTGGCGAGAACGAATGGCGTTTACAGGCATCAAGGATTTTCTCAAAGAACACCAGGCCGTTCCCCCATCCAGAAGCCATACCTGGACCACCTATTTTTATACTGTGACCGAACTCTTCACGTAACGCTACTCCGCATACCGCGAAGAATTCAGCGAATTGCTCTTCAGTACCGCCCCATTGCCGAGGCATGTCTGGTTCATTCCAGATTTCTATATAGCGCACGTTGATGCCAGCCTTAATCATCTCGCGCACGTTTTGCGCCAAGTCCTGAGCCCACTTGCTAGCATCAGCAGGACGTTTCATTGCATCAGCGGAATCTTTTCTATGTGTATCACCAGTGACACCAACCACTGTTAGCATTACATCAAGACCTGCCTGCTGAGCACGCCGCGCGGCATCAATGTGTTGTTTGCCGAATTTACCCAGGTGACGTTTAACCCAAAGGCGCACTACGCCACCTTCTGGTTTTACGCCTTGAGACCAAGCGTTCCATACGCCTTGAGAAGTGTGCTTTAAATCATTCAGTCCGTAAACCAACCCCGGAGGGATGGACTGCTGCGCCCCATCAAATTGAACTGAAAAATCGGCTTGTTGAGCGCTAACATTGCTACTGCAGCAAAAGAGAATAATCAGTGGGAGTAGGTGCTTCATTAATCTTTATTGTAAGTAACCTAGGCCGCGCAGCGAATCTTCAATAGATTGCGATTGAGCGTCGTCGGTATCAGAGGATGCCGGCAAATCAGACTGTGGCTCTGGCGAACGATCCCATTTAGGCTCAGATGGCTCAGCATAGATATCGCCACGAATATTGCCGTCCATCCATGCCGGAACGGCTTGCTCGATTGCGTAAAGTAAAGTCGGAGCCGTGTCTTGAATATGCATACCTTCAATCACTTTACCCGCTTCGACGCCAGGCTTTGAAATCGCGAAAATGCCATTGAAGCGGTGTTGCCCAGAAATCGGCGCATTTTTACGCAACGCAAACAACTCGCTTTCACCCCAGCATTCTTTAGTGATACAGCTTAATCCTGCCATCTGGAACTGCAAATCGGGAGCTTCTGCAGTGCGTGGCCCCGAATAGATATCTTCTTTCTTAAAGATTCCGTCGCAAGCTACACTGCCATCGGGCATTTTGATATCGCGAAGTTTGATAATAATTTCATCGATCGTTGAAGCATAATCATCATCCGAAACAATGCCCTCAGGCTCGCGGTTTTGCAAATTAACACAAATGCCATGCAAGGCAGCAAATGCCGTCGTCTGCGACCAATCAATGTCGCTGGCGTCGGCTTTCTTTTTCATCTTCGGACGGTAAATCGGAATTTTACCCAACGGACCGATGATTTTTTCAACGACGCCAAGTCCGAGACGATGAAGAACACCGCCAAGATGCAACTTACCCCACTTCAAGTAAGGAACCTGCTTGCGCACCAAATAGCCTTGCTGCTCAAGCCAAGTATTAATGTGAAAGTCGTGGTACTGCGGCCCAAAACCATGATCGCTAACCAAAGCAATAGGTACTTCGTCGCCGATGATGGCACGCGCTTCACCCACGAATTTATCCGCCAGGCGGTAGGAGTCTTTGATGACTTCGCCATAAAGTTTGGCGCCCTCTTCAGTGTAACCTGCATGATTCAGGTCCTGGAATTTCCAGAAATAGTGCTGACAGCGGTCGGTCACCGAAATGACAGTGAAGTAGAAGTCGGTCGGCCGCTCACGCAAAAAGTCAGTTTGGATGGCCAGGCGCTGTTCTTCGAGATGAAACAACTCGTCACGTAACTCGGAATACAGATTGAGATCATCTTCGGCAGTCTCAGTGTCGCCGTCGTATTTACTGTATTCGACATCGGCGATATAGTCCGCACCAAGGATGCGACGCATATCATCGCAAACCTCTGGTGGCCAAGCTATAGAGTCGCCAGTCAAAGGCATTGGGATACCTGAAATCATATAACCATCGTGCACCTCAAAAGGTGGATAAGTCATCGGCACCGACAACGAGCCTACGCTCAAACCACGCTTGCTGAGCAAAGACATGATGTCCTTGCCGACATAGCTCCCACTATTCTTGAGGCTGTGCTGATAACTACCTAAATCACGCCCGATAAAGTGAAAAACACCATGCTTGCCTGGGTTTAAGCCCGTAAACATCGATGTCCATGCCGGTGGGGTCATGGGCGGCTTCTCGGACTCGAGCGCGCCCGAAACCCCTTCGGCTAATATCTTGGCGATATTAGGCAATTCTCCGGCCTCGATCATTGGGTGAATGATTTCGTAAGTCGCGCCGTCTATTCCGATTATGGCAAGTTTGGTCATGTGATTGTGGCTAGAAAGCCTAGAGCTATTAGAATACACTATCCCTATGCGTTTCACACTACTCTCCACGCTCATCA
>Ga0302117_10000792_pt1 | contig 14452 bp, 4 predicted proteins | sample AG5_322_MG_FD_203112 | JGI IMG/M metagenome (GOLD analysis project Ga0302117, IMG submission 203112) | Marine microbial communities from Western Arctic Ocean, Canada - AG5_32.2 | ecosystem: Environmental > Aquatic > Marine > Oceanic | place: Canada: Western Arctic Ocean | collected 2017-10-01 | reverse complement strand
GAAACGGAAGCGGCTGGGGTTTTTATGTCGCGGCAGATGGGGATGCCCGGACGTTCCTTAGCGGATCCTCTGGCGCTGTCTCATACATCAACAAAGATGGGGGCAAAGTCGGTATCGGCACCGATTCCCCCAGCACCATGCTGGATGTCAACGGCACGGTCTCGGCGAAGGCTTATGACATGACGGTCCTGACCTATGAGCACCCGCAATCAAATACTATTAATGGCAGCGGTAATGGGTATGGTGCGACTCTGGTTAGCCCTGGTCAGAGTTGGACCAAGGCTAAATTGGATGCAAGTAGCAGCACGCTGGGGCCTATGGACAAGCAGTTTAAAGTGAACAACCCCAAGGGAGCCATCTGCGAATTTAAATTTAATTGGACTGGCACTTTATCTGGCTCTTATATAATTGCACATTTGGTTGTGACCACCGATTCAAATGGGGCGAATGGTACTACTAAAACAGCAAATATCGCGATCCTTGCTGCTCCATATGGCTTTATCAATTTGACCCACTATATGAAATTAAGCCAGGGGACGCACCGTGTGCTCATCAAGTGCAGGACTAACTACGCGGGAGCTTTGACCCACGCTGCTTCAGATCACTTTATTTGTAAGTTGCAGGTGAAGGTCAACGGGGATGCCGATGCTGTCAGCTCCGGTTGGGTGACGGAAAAGCTGTAGTCAACTGGCAGTGATAAATATTATATATATGAAAATAAAACTTAAAGGGTTAATGATTATGGGCGCGATAGCGCTTGGCCAGGTGGGCGAGGCTTGGGCGGCAGATGCCAATCCGCCGGAGCGGATGACCTACCAGGGTTACTTGGTCGATGGCAACGGTGCTGCGCTGGCACCAACTGTCCCGGCTAACTATGACATCGTATTCCGTATTTATAACGTCAAGAGCGGTGGCGTGGCTCTTTGGGCCGAGCAGCAGACGGTGACGGTGGACAAGGGCTACTTCAGCGTGCTGCTGGGGGAGGGGGCGACCACCGCCACCGGCGAGTCTAAAGATAAACTTTCAGAGGCGTTTAAGGGCGCGGACATATCCGACCGATTCATTGGCATCACAGTGGGTGGACTTAGTGGCAGCGGTGTGGATGTGGAGATTGCACCAAGATTGCGTTTGGTAACCTCGCCATTCGCGTTTACGGCGACACAGGCGACGCGGTTGACCGATGGAGCCGGCAACTCCAACTTCTTCAAGGATGGCGCTTCGTTGAAACTGGGCGCGGGATCCACCCCGACGCTGACCCTGCCAGAGGCTGGTGGGGCTTCGCTGGTCGGGAAACTGACCATCAACCTCTCGGGTGATGAAGTGGGACTGGAAATCAACAATGGCGTGTCCAGCACAACGCTTGGGGCGGAAAATAGTAGTCACTTTCATTTCAAAACCGATCGTGGAAGCTTTTATTTTAACAAGGAACTTCGGGTGTTTGGGGATATTCACAGCCAAAACGCCGACACCATCCTAGGCCCAAGTAACAACACGGACACTTATCTCCAGGTATACGATGACAGCAGTGACAAGATTATGGCTCGTGCGGATCAGTTCCTGGTTCAGGGGGACAATTATCATCTGCAGATGAAATTCAGTTCCAATCAGGTCGATCTGGAGACCAATGCTTCCAAGTTCAATATGAACAAACCGCTAACCGTGAATGGCGCCTTGACCGTTTCAGGTTTGACCTTGAACGGCTGGATCGGGCGAACCGCGCATAATAACGGCGGTTTAGTTGGTTCCTACAATAACGTTGGTGGCAATGCGATAAAATCTAACCCGATTTATGTCATTGGAAGCGGCTACAAACCGGCTGAATCTACACTCTCGACCATGTATGGGGTGGGTTATACAGATGGGTCGGCAAGTTTTATCACTGGAAACGGAAGCGGCTGGGGTTTTTATGTCGCGGCAGATGGGGATGCCCGGACGTTCCTTAGCGGATCCTCTGGCGCTGTCTCATACATCAACAAAGATGGGGGCAAAGTCGGTATCGGCACCGATTCTCCCAGCACCACACTGGATGTGGGGGGGGCAATCAATGCGACTGGTAATGTCACCAGAAATGGCCATCCACTGGTCCGGGTGGATGTGATTGCTGAAGATAAGGCTCCTTCAACCAGCGGCATCCATCTGGGAGGGGAGGCAGTACAGTCAGGAAACTTCACAGTGACAGGCGATCCCGTCATGCTTTTTATCTCCGGTAGCAATTATGGCTCTGCAATGACATATTTGCAGGTAAAGGTATACGACACCGTATGGCCTTATCCGGTGGTGGATACCTTCAATATAAGAAATTATCATAACTCTTCAGGCGTTCATAGGGCTTTTGCCCCAATAAATCGCAAGATGAAAAATCTCGTGCGAGGCAAGTCGTATTTTCTTCAAATACGTGAATCCACTGGAGGTGCGTTCGATTTAAATGATCCATTTCACATTGTTGTGACCCAATACAACAACCAGTAAGGAATTTTATTTAAGATATCAAGTAACAATGAACACGATACACAAGACATGGATGGCGGGAGCGATACTCCTTGCGATGGCGCCCTTTGCAAATGCCCAATGGCAAGAGCAGGAATTAAAACTCGTTCCCGGATGGAACGCCGTTTATCTGCATGTGGACAGCACTCACTCGGGTATCGCTGATCTGGCCGCCAGCACAGAGGTGCAGGAGGTGTGGTTGTGGCAACCAAAACTTAGCACTGCGCAGTATGTGACCAACCCAGATGCGCCCGCTGACGCCAAGTCGAGTTGGGCTAGTTGGAAGTTGCGCCTTGGTGACGCCTCCTCCACGCTGAAGCGGATGCCTGGCAATTCGGCTTACCTGGTCAAGCTGGGTGGGACAGTTGACTTTACATGGAAAATCCTGGGCAAGCCTGTCCCGGCTCAATACCAGTGGACGACCAGTGGCCTTAACTTTATCGGAGTGCCTTCGGTGGCTGGTAATGGAGCTCCAAGCCTTGAGGATTACTTCAGTCCGGCAGGTGATCTTCTGCTTGTGACCGATATTTTCACCTATGGTGGAGGTGATCTTGGGCCGACGAACCCTGGTCAGGTGTACGGTTTGCGAACGACAGAGGCTGACCGAGGCAAGGCGTTCTGGATGCGTTCTGGAACCAAGTTCAACCGTTATTTCGGGCCGTTTGATCTGAAACTGCAGTCGCCTGACGGCGTTCATTTTGGGAAAAATCTTTCTGCCTATCGAGTGCGCTTGAGCAACCTGACAGGCGCCGACTTGACGGTGAAGCTGACGGAGGTTCCCTCCGCTGCTGCGCCGAATCCGCTGCCGAATGGGGAGACCGCCATCACTGGCCGCGCCCCGGTAATCGTTCGAGGCGAGTTGAATACCTCGACATTAAGCTACGGCCACGCGGCACTCTCTGATGGGCCGCAAAGCTGGACGCTAAAGCCGCTTGGCGAGGTTGGTTCGCAAGTGGAGGTGGTTCTGGGTCTGGATCGGTCAAAGATGGACGGGGCCGCCGGGTCGCTTTACGCGAGTGTGCTTCGTTTCACAGATTCGCTGGGGACAGGTGCGCAGGGTTATTCCCAGCGAGACATACCGGTCAGCGGGACGGTGGGATCGAGTGAGGGTTTATGGGTCGGTGCGGTTGGCATCAACAAGGTTCGGAACACCATGAAGGCAGTCGATCCGAAAGATTCCACACGGTCGATCAGCACCGATACGGATACGTTCGGGGATGTTGCCAGCCCCTATCCGCTTCGCCTGATCATACACAGGGAGCACCTCGGGGGGGTGACTGCCATTAACCCGGGAGTGACAGTGTCCGGAGCCGTGCTCCAGGGAGACGGGGTCGATGTGACGGTCAGTGCGACCTCAAGAGCCTTTCCCACTGGAACCCAGATTGCTTTTTCAGGCGGAGGCCTGCTGACGTTGACGGCTGATGCCGCTTCCGGCGCGACGACGCTGACGGGTAACCTAACGGTTGAGGATCTGGCGGATAGTGAGACAGCCAATTCCGGGGCAACACAGGACACCCTGAGTGATGCGGGAGAGATTGGTTTAACGGTTGGATCCAGTGTAACAACCGGAGCAGGTGAGTCACAGGGAACCGGGGTGGATGTGACAGTTGCAGCTACCCCTCGCGCCTATGCTGCGGGTGATGCGTTGACTTTTTCGGGAGGCGGCGTGTTGACCCTGACGGCTGATGCTGCGGCCGGTGTGACCACGTTAACAGGAGATTTAACTGTGGACGATATAGCTTCCGGTGAGACGGTCACTGCAGATGTGGCCCAGGGAACTGGGGTCGGTGTGAATGTTGCGGCGACAACCCGTGACTACAGTATCGGAGACAGGATTGGGTTTTCAGGAGGGGGTATCCTGACGTTGACTGCTGATGCGGCGACCGGAGCAACGACACTGGCTGGGGACCTGACCGTGGCGGACCTTGCCGACGGGGCAGTGGCCGCTTCATGGACGGCAGGAAGTACAGCGACAATTGTTGCGGTGGACAACACCTCGCGTAAGATGTATGCGGGTGAGGTACTATCGTTTAGTGGCGGTGGCAATTTGACGTTGACGGCGAATGCCGCCGTCAATTCGACCCTGCTGACAGGCAACCTGTCCGGCGGGAACATTGGTCTGGCAGAGACGGGTCAAACGGATCGGCTAAGATTAATGCAGCGGGCATATGTGGGTATCCTCGACGGAGATGTGGCGGGGGTTGCGACGACCGAAAGCCTGCTTAAGGCCGGGACACTGGCCAATGCGCGCCGGGTTAGTTCGACCCATCTGCCGGTCAGTGCAACAAATGCACCTTGGAGTTGCGCCGGCGAACTTGCCGCAGGCCAGACATTGAGTGTCACCGTCGAGGTAGGCTACGACGATCAGGGTTCAAATCCGTTCTTACACACTTACCATCCGGACCACGACAACCTGTCAGCGGACTTCAAGACGGTGGAACCGGTAGGCAGAGAGTCTTACAGGATTAAGAGGCAGATCACGCTAACATTTAGCAACCCTGCGGCTACCTTCTCAGGGTTAACCAGCGGCGGACGACAGTTGGTTGGAGAGTATGAGGAGACGATGACCCTGTATGGCTTGGTCGGGGATTCTCAGCCCAACGAGAAACGTTTCGCGATGAAAGGCGAGTTTGTGATCAATCGCATCAGTGATATAGCGACCCTGACCATGGAATAATTTCAAAGATTTAAAACAATGAAAAAAACATATAACAAAATGGACAATCAAATAGCCAGGCTGATGCGGCGTTCAAAAATCGCAGGCTTATTATTGGGCTTCCCAATCGTGGCGCTGAACCAGGCAGTTGCACAAGCTCTTCCGCTTGAAATCAAACAGGACAAGACCCTGTATAACTACCAGTCGGGTGCAGGTGTGCCAACGTCCGGAACAGTGGGAAATCCTGTTGGGTCGAACGGGAAAGCCCCGACCTCCGCTGTACAGGGTGCGTCGAGCATGACAACCGACCCTCCCACGGCGAACCAGTTTTCAGGGTTCATCTCGTGGGGGTCTGTGGCCCGTCCAGCATCAACAAGTAGCCTGGATGATTCGCGGACTTATAGCGGTAACGCACCGCTCATTGACTTGCCGCGCGGTCCAAAAGACAGCGATACTCCCACGATTGTGCTACTGCGAGCTCAAGTGGGGGCCCCGTTCCTGAATCGTCCTGTGTCTTTCCTGTTTGGGGGTATCATTTCACCGCCAAACGAGGATGAAGCCGGAACCAAGCTTGATAGCTCTGTTTCCCCGGATACTTACTGGTTTGGCGAGCCTCATCTCCTGACGGCAGAGACTGCAGCAGGGCACACGGCCAAGGGCTACTATTACAGTCCTCATGCACGGGCTATTTTTGCCATCCAACCGGGCCCAATAGAGATCATTTGGCGCAAGGCCACTCCGGCCACTACTACGCCAACCGACTCCGGGGATGCCACCAAGTGGTATGAGTCCGTTGGCAACTATTATCAGTTGTACAAGAAGCGTTACGTCGTATCCGGCAGCGCGGCAAAGACACCAAGAAAGATTTACTGGAACCAGGCCGGATACCAGGGCCCGCAGGTAACCATTCCCGCCTCTAGCGTCGGTGAATTAAAGATCGTCTACAACAGCAGCTTTCTTGAGAGAGTGCCTAAGGAGAAGGGCATTCCCGCGCAGGAGACTGGTGCAGAATCCAGTGGAGGCGGAATTGATTTGTCGCTTCCAGACGGCACAAGTGTCGTTGTGCCTGGCGGTGGCGATACGGTATACACGAAAACGCTTTGGCACCAGGGAGACTCCCTGATGGCTTTGAATGCTGAAGGCAGAGTCTTTGTAGAGTTGCTGGGTGATCTTCGAGAAGATGGGGCCACTCGTTACCATCTTGGATATGAGATAGTCGATGTGTTTAAGACATCCACCCCGGCCGATGTCACCATCGAACTGGGGGATCGAGTGACTGCCTGGAATCCAGCGGAGCAAAAAGACGATTCACACCTCATCCCACAACCTAACCTTAAAATTACAGGGGAGGATTTTGTGTTTCAGGCAGGCGGTGCCAATGTTGTGTACTATGCGGCCCGCGAAACAAGGAACCTGAATGACTACAATATTCAATGGATGGAGAAGGGGCTTGAAGGAATCCTCTGGCCGTCAAGACATTCACGATACAAGTTCGTTTGGCCGGATAACCCTGCTCGTTACAGTCACTACATCCGACCACAGGTGCCAACCAAGCAAACTGCTAGCCTGACCGCGGTGCCGATGCCCAACGATAACACGCCGACCATCCAGTATCAGGATCCTCTGGACGGTGATCGGGCTTTTTTCACCAACAACTTCGGTTTTTATACCTTCCTGGATGCCGATTATCCGGTACACCGAACCCTGCTTCGATTCACATCCGGAACAGATTACCACTTTGAACGGGTGTTTTCCTGGCTGGATACCAATGTGAAAGAGGGAACGACCCTTGGGAATTCCGCCTTGGGCCTAAAAACCTGGTTGCCTTCACGCGACCTTAAGATATGGGGCAACGCCGATTCCTCGGTGACCGGGAGTGTGTATGATGCCGCGGCCGTGGATGCCAACGGCGATGCCGCCCCGGTTAACCAGTTGGACAGTGGTTTTCTGACAAGTGCACAGCTCAATGCCCCGAGGCATCTGAGCGAGGTGGTGAACGTGGGGGGCCGTATCACGGCCCCGACGGGGGAGTTGGGCAGTGGCGACGATGATTACTGGGCCGGGTATATCCAAACAGATCCAGCAGATATCAACAGACTAAACGGTAAAGTCATCCCCTATAACCCAAACGCCTACATTGATCCGATCGCCAACGGGTTTGAAGCATCCAACCTGGGTGCGATTATCCCGGTCAATGCTGATCCTTCAAACAACGTTATGGAGGTGTATTGGTATCGTAAGAATGGGGCCGATGTGGCAAAGGGCTTCCAGTCGATCTACTGGCCGTCTGTGCTGGGGCGCTACACGATCCAGTGGCCGACCTCACCAAGTGAGATTGTGCTGGCCAGCAACGATGGGAGCGGAGCGTTGCCCAGTCTGCAGGCCAAGGGGAGCATTTATGTGCAGAACGATTCGACCCTGGCCGGGTACAATCCGAACGAGGAGCACGCATTGATACTGGCCGACCAGGCGTATGCGCTGCGGGACGACCTGAACGACTACGACACGGGTACGACGGGTTATTCCTCGGATCCGTATGTTTTGGTGGAGTACACCGAGTCGGATAGCAGGCTTGCAATGAAGGCCTTCAAGGTTTTGCGTGAAAAGCCGGGGTCAGGAATTCTTTTTGATTACATCACTGAGGCGGGCCAAATGTTACAGGCACCAATGCCGTTGCCGCTGCTGGCCAAGCCGGTGGATGGAACCGGTTCTGACCGGACTAATTACAATAGTGAACCGGCCGCTATTGGTGGAGATGAACCGACGGGTTGGGATAGTGCCTCTTCAGCGCTAAAGGCCACCTATGGGAATTATCAAAGTTTTACTTACGAGGATAGGAAAGGGAACCACTGGGTGTATCGGGGCCTGCATGCGGGGGCGCCGACGCTGGAAGCCGGGACCTATGACGGCACATCGTTTGTGGGGGCGCCGACTGGAACTCCAGCGGCAGCGACGGCCAAGGTTGGGGAGGCGTTTAGTTATACGGTACATGCGTCGCGTCGGGCGGCTACGCTGACGATGGCGGTGTCAGCCGACTCCACGAATCCGAAGCCTGACTGGTTGTCGATCAATTCGCTGACGCTTTCAGGCATCCCTGCAGGTTCGGATACAGGCTCGCTAAATCTTGATTTGGTTCTGACGCCGAGCGATGGCAGTGATGCCGTCACGGTGACACTGGCCATCACCGTTAGCGCGACTGCCAGCGCGGTGGGCCAGGCGGCGATGAATCTGAATTACACCGAGTCCAGCGTGACAAAGATTGTGGGCAACCGACCGCCGGCATTGGCGGAGGTGCCGACGGCGGCCAACAGTTTTGTGATGAAGTTCTATTACCGGACACTGGAAGGTTTTTACTGGCCTGGGATGAGTGAGCAGCCTGCGGTGGACACGATCGTCCCGTACCTGCGGCCATTGGATGGATCCGGAGGATACTCTGGGGATGCCTCCAGCAAGGAGACGGCGTCGCTGGAGATTGTGTATCGGCCGGTATGGCCGGCGAACACCAAGGTGTTGGGCTTAAGTGAGACGCTGACCGAGGCCAAGAACGGGCTTCCGGCGGTTCGGGGGCAGAGCAGCCTGAGGGTGCTTTACCAACAATCGATAGCAACAGCGTTCACGAGTGGGGAAGGTGCCGCGAGTGTGATCCTGCATGACCCGACCCGGGAGAAGAGCTATGCCCTTGGGCAATCAGGAGGCCTTGCCGCGATTCCGGCGTCGGTCAAGACGTATGCCTATCAGGGGAAGACCTATTTTCCGAACCTGCCACCGCATCTGTCCCAGAGACTGTTTTATGATCCCAACCGCGGGAGCGATGGCGAGTTGGTTTTCAAGGGTAGCTACGTGGATGAAGTCGTGGGTGAGGATTATTTGCTGCTCAATGTCCTGGACGGCGCTGAGCTGGCGCTGGTCAAGGGATTGTGCGTATCGACAGACACGGACAAGACAGCCTGGGACACGGCCATTGATGGATTGGCCACGTCGGTTGAGACATTTTATGAACCGACAAGTAAGCCAGGGCAGTGGCTGCCCAACATGGGAACAACGGCGGTGACCGGTGTGTCGGGGGACAGCGCTTCTGCGCCTGGTTCAGTTGCCATAGGGGCCTTGGCGGCGATCACACATGACGACAAGGCAGTGGATTCGTATGCGCTGAGCGCGAGCGGTCCCGGGACCGGTTATGTGACCCTGATCACCAACGATGGCAATGACCCATCCAAGTCGGGGTTGCCAATTACGGTCTACATCATTCGAGTTGGACAACCGATGTACCGTGGAGAGGTCAAAGTGTTGTACTCGAGCAATCCGCTCGATGAAAAAGTGACGTTCCAGCACACAGCGGACTTGGGGGGCAAATTTGGGGACTTTGACTATGAGTGGAAGATTCAGCCGCCGGTGGATGGCGCAGATCCGAAGATCTATTACGCCCAAAACGATTCAGCCTACGACGCCAGCAATCCCAAGAAACTGGCTTCGGGTTGGACCCCGCTGGACGGTGGGAGCGGTCTGGGGATCAACCGTTACACCCTTGGGGGCAGCGGCATCCAGACGCTGAGCGACAACTACATCATCATGCGGTACCGGCCGAACCTGGCGACCCATCCGGGATATGTTGATCTATCTGCGAGCGGGTTGACCGATGCCGAGAAGGAGGCTGCGTGGTCGGAGTGGACCGTGCCGCAGCTGGCGGAAGGCTGGATCAAGCGTGTGCTGGCTGGGATCAACCCTTTCAATCAGCGTTCGGGCGACATGTTCAGTAACAGCGTCAACACCGAGGGGAGCATGCTGACCCAGGCCGGTGGACGTTGGGAGGGCGACATCGCGCTGAACCTGGAGAGCATCAACGATCACGGGCTGATTGGTATCTATGAAACGGTGTTGAACCGTGGCAAGAGCCTGAGCATCGAATCGGGGATCAATTATGGGCCGGCCAATGACGCGCTGTTGTTGGCTGCTGGCTATCTGAATGATCTCTACATGATGGTGGGCAACGAGGCGTATGCGGATGCAGCCAACCCGACCATCGGGATAGGGACCAAGGACAAGACCTATGGCGACATAGCCACGGCGCTGTTCTCGTTCAAGGGCCAGATGGCGAGTCTGCTGGAGGAGGAGCTGGGACTGTTGAGGGGTCGGGACGACTTCATGCAGCCCGGTGTCGAGACGGGCCCGGTGTACAACAAGATGTTCTGGAACTACACACGTGGCATTGATTCGGGTGAGGTGATCTATGCGCTCAACTACAACATTCAGGAGGATCAGGGGGAGAACTTGGATGGTAGCATCAATGCGGCGGATGCGGCGCGGATGTACCCGCAGGGTCATGGAGACGCCTACGGCCACTACCTGACCGCGTTGAAGGGGTATTACAAGCTGGTCGCGGATGCCGATTTCAGTTGGGCACCAAGAACCGAGGCGGTGACGGTGTTGGGTAAACCGGTGCAGGTGGACTACATGGATGAGCGCAAATTTGCGGCGGCGGCGGCGGCCTTGGCGCGAACCGGCCAGCAGGTGCTGGAGCTGACCTGGAGGAGGGACTACCAGCCGGGCGATGATTCGGGTTGGGCGCATTTTGAGCAAACCCGGACTAATGAACGGCGTTCGCATGCCGAGGCGGATACCACGGTGCAATCCACACGTCGCTGGGGAATGGACCATTGGGCGGCACGAACCGGGATTGGGTCGATGGTGAACTGGGTGGTGGGCAATGCCATGCTGCCGGAAGAGGACACCGACCCGAGTCACGAGGGGATCCAGAAGATTGACCGAACAACGGTGCCTGAGTTGCAGGAGTTGGCCGCGGTGGCGTTCACACTACAGACGACCCTGGACAATGCCGAGGCGGGCATGAATCCGCTCGGTTTGTCTGAGGATGCAATCGCCTTTGACATAGATCCGGACGATGTCGGTTCGGAGACACATTATGAGCAGATCTATGACCGAGCACAAAAAGCATTGGGCAACGCGGTGGCGTCCTTTGACGACGCCAAGGGTGTGACGGGCATGATGCGTTCGGAGGAGGACGAGATCAATGAGTTCCAGGCGGAGGTTGCTCAGCAGGAGCTGGCCTATAAGCACGAGTTAATCGAGTTGTATGGAACGCCGTATGCGGACGATATCGGAGTGGGCAAGACCTATAAGCAGGGTTATGACGGACCGGACTTGCTTCACCATGTCTATGTCGATTCGGCAGAGCTCTCAGGATCCGCAGCTCACAAAATAATGAATCCCACCGAGACGGCAACATTCGAGCTCGACATACAAAATGTACCTTCTGACTGGAACGGTAATGGCAAGACTGATTTGAGTGACAGTTCAAGTTGGACTGGTGTCGTTTCCTCGCTGGACGGTTCAAGGGATTCCCGGATAGAAGGCACACACAAAATAACCTATAAACTGGACAGTCACGGGTTTTTCTCAAAACCGTCAGATTGGAAGGGGCGACGGGAATCCCCCGGCCAGCTACAGGAAGCAGTTTCTCAAATTATCATAGCCAGAAATGCAGCTTTTGTGGCGTTGGACGATGCAACGTGGGCTAAATATACTTTTGATAGGCAACTATCATTATATGCATCTCAATTGACACTTCATCAATCGGTTGTCACTAACTTGGTTGATATCGCGGACAGAAACAGGGATACGAATAAAACCATTGAGGCAATTGAAATAGGTATTCAAGTTTCTGAGTTATTAAAGGAATTGGCTGATGACACATACGATTTACTGGACGGCGGAACCCCAGACGAAGTTATTTTTGGGTTTTCCAATGGTGGGAATTTCATGAAAGTTGTTAAACTGTTATTTGGAACAGGAAGAATGGTTACTAAAGGGGTTCTAAATGCCGGTATAACCGCGATGTCATCAGTTGCTGCTGGAGAAGCAAACAAAAATGAGGATGAGGTTGCACGAATTGAACTGGAAAATATTATTCCAGTAGAATGGTCGCAAGACCGGAAGGAGGCAGTGCTCGATCTTGAGTCGGAATTCAACGACCTGAGAGGAAACTTCAATGTTATAAACGAAAGGCTTCAGCAACTCCAAGATGCGAGGCAAAATTATGCAGCCTTGGTTGCAAGTGGTAACCGGATACAGAAGGAGCGTGAAATCTTTCGACAAAGGGCTTCTGCGGTTGTACAGGGTTTCCGTACAAGGGACGCGGCCTTCCGTATTTTTCGTAATGAAAAACTGGAGCGTTACAAGACCCTTTTTGATCTGTCAGCACGATACACCTATCTGGCTGCCAAGGCTTATGACTACGAGACGGGCCTGCTTCATACCGACCAGGGCAAGTCGTTCCTAAGCCGGATTGTCCAGTCCCGTTCCCTCGGCGTGATCAAGGATGGCGCGCCGCAGTATGCAGGAAGCAATACTGGTGATCCTGGTCTTTCCAGTGTCATGGCGGAAATGAATACCGACTGGAGCGTGCTAGAGGGGCGCCTCGGTTTCAACAATCCGGACACCTACGGGACCACGGTCTCGATGCGCTCGGAGAAATTCAGGATTTTGCCGGGTGCGGATGGTTCCGATAGCTGGCGGGACACGCTGGAACTGGCGAAGAAAAGGAATCTGCTTTCGGATCCTGATGTGCGCCGGCACTGCATGCAGATTGACGGTGGTGACGGCCTTCCGGTGCCCGGTATCGTCCTTGAGTTTAGCACCGTCATAAAAGATGGGCTGAACCTGTTTGGTAAACCCCTGGCGCCTGCAGACAGCTATTTCAGTACTAGTTCGTTTGCCAACAAGATTCATTCTGTTGGTATCGCATTTCACGGATACAAGGGAATGGCAGATCCCAATACCAACACATCTGGGGTTGGCGGCGCGGGGGGGGGGTCGCCCACTACACCGGGCGGCGGATTTCTCGATCCCCAGGGATTATCTGCCACTCCGTATGTTTACTTGATCCCGGTCGGGGTTGATTCGATGCGGAGCCCGCCGCTGGGCGATGTCAGCGTGGTCCGGACATGGACCGTGCAGGATGTGGCGGTGCCGCTGCCGTTCAACATCGGTGCATCTGAGTTTAGCACCAAGAAGCTGTGGCAGTCAGCAGACTCACTGAGTGAGGAACTCTTTAGTGTAAGGAAGCACCAGGCGTTCCGCGCTGTCTCCACAGCTGATATCTTCGTTGGGGATACAGAATTCAACCTTGCAAACTTTACCAATAACCGACTCATAGGTCGGTCGGTATGGAACAGCAAGTGGAAGCTGGTTATCCCCGGTAAAGGGCTTCTCAATGATCCGAACGAGGGTCTGGATCGGTTTATCCAGACCGTGAAGGACATCAAGATTCATCTGCAGACATACTCGTACTCAGGGAACTGATCATCGTAATAAAGGAGATTTAAACATGAACAAAATCAATACAATCGTAATGGCCGGCATCCTGATTCTGCCGGTTTTGGTGGAGGCGTTTCCTCCAGCACCGCATCACACCTTCTTCGGGATGGTTCGAGACGAGTTGGGTCGCCCCATTGAGGGGGAAAAGGTTGAGGTGTTGTTTGAAACCTCATCCGGCCGACTGGTCCGGACCGGCGTCGGCCTGGTTTTGCCCGGGATCAACTACCGGATGAGGGTGCCAATGGATGCGGGGTCCACAGCCGATCTCTATAACCCGGTGGCGATGCGTCATGCGATGCCGTACAAGATCCGGGTTCGAGTCGGCGCAAAGGTATATCTGCCGATCGAGATGGTGGGTGACCTGGGCAAGATGGGGCAACCGGGTGAGGAGACGCTGCTCAACCTGACGCTGGGAGAGGACTCGGACGGAGACGGACTGCCGGACGCGTGGGAGAGGGCGTTGCTTGGTCAAGGCCAAGGCCTGGGAGATATCAATCCCGGTGACGATACCGACGGCGACGGGATGAGCAATCTCGACGAGTACATCTCCGGCAACTATGCCTTCGACAAGGATGACGGTCTTAGGTTGGACATAGTGGAGAGGGTGGATGCGGGTACGGTGCTGGAGTTCATGGGGATCCAGGGACGCACTTATACGATCAAGGGTTCGTCTGACCTGAAAGAATGGAGCGACCTGACGTTTGAGGTTGAGGGGCAGGATGGCGGACTGGAGAATGTTCGGGCGGAGAAGGTTCAGATGTATCGGGTGACGATACCCGGGGATGAATCCGGTGCGACGACCAAGTTCTTCAAGTTGATGGTGCAATAAGGATCACGATTGAAAGGCTCGATCACAAGATTTTTTCAAACGATGACTCTGGGAGGTTTTTTTCTGGGGTTGGCAGGGTGTGCGGAAGCGCCCAAAGAGAAGTTGCCACTTGCAACTCTGGACGAACTTCAAAAAGAGGACGATGG
>Ga0302117_10000775_pt1 | contig 14620 bp, 18 predicted proteins | sample AG5_322_MG_FD_203112 | JGI IMG/M metagenome (GOLD analysis project Ga0302117, IMG submission 203112) | Marine microbial communities from Western Arctic Ocean, Canada - AG5_32.2 | ecosystem: Environmental > Aquatic > Marine > Oceanic | place: Canada: Western Arctic Ocean | collected 2017-10-01 | reverse complement strand
AAAGAGAAGAGTCAGACATATATTATTTTAAAAATACATATGAAGAGCCGGCGCAACAAGCAATACCTATAACATAAATATCATGTCTAATAAATCTAAATTACCAAATTATTCTTGTACTTGGCTAGAGAAGGAGGTCATCTCTTGAAATGCTTGATAATCGGATTCCAACCGGAGCTTGTTTCCGATATATATTACTACTCCTATTTCGACAACATAGAATACGGGGAGTATATACGTGTGTATGGCATCGGAAAGTACGGTGTTCGCGTATAAGATGAGTGCTATCCCGCTGCTAATAAAACTATTATTATACCATATCTTTTTTGGATTTCTTATATTTTTTCCCTTGTATATGCTATAACTGAACAATAGAAACCCGGAAATATTAATAATAGAAAACCGCAAAAGCTCCATTCCCTTTGGTAAAATATTACCAATGGAATTTACCAACGCTATGATCAAGATAGAAATCATAATCATAACTGAAAAGAAGCGAAACCCGTTCGGTGATACAAAGGACAGTGTCATTTATTACAAAACATAGTATATAAATACTTTACCGCCAAAGAAACCGCATGTGGCTGTTGTTTCATTTTATATTTATTTATTTTTGTCAACCTTCAGCCGTAATGCACCTACTGGCCGCGGCGGTTTTTTATTTGATGACACACATTAATACGAACAAATTGGCATTTGAAGATGTTGTTCCGTGTATTAGTTTAACGGGAATGTACATTGGGTTTTATTTGACACAAGAATTATATCACTGGGGGTATTTACCATGGTGGGTAACTACAGTGTGTGGATTTAGAAAACAGAAGGGGGTTATATGGTTTGGAGGAATTGTATTAGGATGCATGTTTCATTTTATGAGTTGGAGACAGAGGATAGGTCACTGTATTATGAACATGTCTAGAATGTTAAAGATAACACAACAAAGCATGGCTTCTTTGGTTATAGTCCATATATTTTTGGCGATATTGTTTGGAAGTATTGATACGGAGGTGACGAATATATATGTAGATATATTGGCAGGATTGTCCGCGGTAGTGTCCGCATGTATACCGGATAATATGAGTTGGTTTAGTATAGGAATGTTGTTTACGCACCCATTTTCAGGGGCAATGTGTATTATACATGCTATATCACCATATTGGTATCAATATTACAAGAATAATCACTATAGAAAGGTTAAATATAGCGTTTATTACGCTTACCCAATATTGATCTTAGTGGGGCTATTCTTTCGAGAAGAAATACAGACTGCGCGTGAGACCTATAACGTTTAGACAGGCTTGCCATCTTTTCCCGTGATAAGAGTCTACGGAGGGCCGACACCACCTCGGATTCTTTCAACGGAGTAATAGTCTCTTCTAAGATTTCCTTCGCCGGGTATTTTTTCAATAACTGTTCCACGTATAAGGCAGTTTTGACACTCTTTACCCCACCATGTTTCCACAGCCGTTTGAGGCTTTTTTCGGTATTAAACTTACGGAAAGTACTACAGGTATTGGACAAATTCATAAAGTCGTTTCCACCGAGTAATTCAGATTGTAGAATATGTTGTATAACAAACTCTCGCATTTTACAAAAACACGGCATTATTTATATAGTACCTTTTTTAACTCTTCCACTTTGTCCTTGTGTTCGGCCATATCCGTCTGAATGTGGTCTAAATGTTGATGAACGCCGAATATAAACTGTGGGACCAGTTTTCCCAATGTTGCTCCCTCTTGCATACTGGTATACATTGCTTGTAAAGATCGGTCCACTTCATCGTCTCGGGCCGGGGAACATAATTTTTTTAACCAGTCGAATACATAGTTGACCAACTTTACGAAATCCTCTGACTTATAACATTTGTTTTCCAACATCTGGCGGAACAATACTGGGTCCATATTCTCCGCGATCCCGTCATGAATATCCGTACGTCTAGGGACTATTTTACAGAGTCGAATAACAATCTCAGAATGTAGTTTACAGACCCAATCGAACTTGTCCTCGTTCAAGTTTTCTTCTAGGGCATCCTTGTAGGCTTTATAATAAGTATCTTTCACTTGTTGTTGCATTTATACGTTTAACGGTTGTTTATATACATGTATTTAAATTACCTGCGTTTTTTTCTCTTCTCGTTGCGCATCTTTCTCGTTGCATACTCCATGTAATCTTTAAGTTTGTAGAGTGATTTGTGGGGAAGGTCTTCAACCCCCACACCCTTCGTTATGTCAACCGTAGAAGTGGAGGCAATAATACGCATGATGATATCGGCAATGGTAAAATCATTCTCGATCAACTTGTTCAATGCGATCCACATCGTCTCCATGCGGGCGGGAGTCCAAAAGGCATTGTCTTTGGCCAGTTGTTCCCGTCGTCTCCATTCTTTCTCCCAAAAACGCCCAGACTCTTCGGCCTCTAGAATGGAATGTTTGGTGAAATATGCTAGATATGCCATGTGCGCGACGTCTGTCTTTGCATTTTTTAAACTATCGTTGACGACTTTGGCCTTTTCTTCTCCCATTTCCAATACCTTTGCGATATCGTCGCGAAATGCTTCCATGGTTTCGTATTGGTCTTCCCACTTGTAAGAAGTCAGTGGCTTTCTTTCCGGGGGTGTTTCCGGTTTTAGAAGAGAGTCGATATACTCGTCGAAGGCCTTTTCCTTCTTCTTCCAGTCCTCGCGGTACTTGCGTTTATCTGTTTGTACGGCTTCCTTGATCTGTTTGTCGATTGTGTCCGATTGTTTATTGTAGTTGATAACCTTTCCCACATGACGGGTGGATCTTCTTATCGGAGAGTACGCTGGCATGTTTCGGTGTTTTTGTTTATAGATGATTTCGTGTAAGTTGTTTGGTTTGTAATTCATAGATCTTCTTCTGGAACAATTCTTTCAACCCCAAGGCAGATGAACAGGGTTAGGAATATAACAAACAAACAACCGATTAACATTTAAAGTGCTGTAGCTGCTGTTAAATACTACGGCAACCCACGCACAAACTGGCCCGACATAGGTCCTCAGACCCACGCACAACCCCACGCACAAGAAAGAAAATTCTAAGAACGTCTAGAATGTCGGGCCAGTTTATAGTGCCATTAGTGGTAGTAGTATTACAACGATATAAGCGAGAATAAGTAAAACTGTAACCCACTTACTCCTACACTTTCGCTTATCTTCTTGTTGTTGAATATACGCAGATTTTGGTAAAAGCAACGGAGTCATTATATATATAAAACAAAATATACTTAAATACAGTGAAAATGTCAGTCTCTAACGCAAAAATGAAACACTTTGTTAGAAATAACAACAAAGCAATTGAAATAGCAGTTACTACAGACCAATACGATCGAGCAGAAAAGCGCGGCGAGGAACTGGGAGTCCTTCGCAATTCTATTACCAAAGGCAAGTCCAACGGATGGGGCATGTTGGGAGAGGAGATCATCCGTGATTTATTAAACTGTACGGACTCTGACGACATATACAATTACGATCTAAAGACCCCCGGCGGAATGCGTCTGGAGATTAAAACCAAAAAGACAAGCATGACGCATGCGCCTAAACCGCATTTCGAATGTTCGGTGTGCAACCATAATCCACGACAGCGTTGCGATGCATATGTCTTTCTTCGCGTAAGCACCAAGGTGAATAAGGCGTGGATATGTGGTTACAAAACCAAAGAAGACTTCTCTAGAGAAGCGAGGTTCTTCAAGAAAGGCGATACAGACGCCTCCAACGGTTACAAGGTCCACGCCTCTTGTTGGAACTTGAATATATCGGAATTGTGCAATATTACGGAGTTAAAATAGAAGTATATAAACCATTATAAATTATACCAAATGGATTTAATAAAAGAAAAGATGAGCGACCCCAAAATATGGACTTGCAACCCAGTGTTTAACCAATTCAAACATGTCCCGGTTATGACAACAGAAGTGCCATATTTGGGATGGGACAATCAAATACAATGGAGGAGAGAAGAGCAACCATTGCGCGTTTATGAGTTTTCTCATGTATATAAGTGTCATGATATTAAAGTAAAATGATTCGATTTATTCTGTTTATGTTATCTATTACTTCTATCTACGCCAAATGCCCGCCTGACGCTGGTGCTGCCCTGTTGGACGATAACCGCATCGCTCTTGTAGAGTGCGACGAAAAAACCCTAAGAGAATACTATCGCGAAGACGATTGTTGTATTGTTAACATAGCAGAGTGCAATAACATCGCCGCGGCCTTCGCCCTGAGAAGAAATGTATATGACCCTACGCCTCTGTGTCCAAGCCGTTGGATACGGGGTACGTCTCGTCACTGAGCTGTACATATCGGTCCACTTCTCTGAATTCGCCGGTGGCAGCCCACAATCCTAAACCTAAAATAGCATACAATATATTTCCAACTACATCGTCTTTTACCATCATATCTAGTAAATTCCAAATACCTACCCATATAATAATTCCTCCCAGTCTGTTAACCACTATACACAACTGCGAGCATTTCATTTAAATCACTCAATGAATATTAAATACTATGTTTGAAGGAGATCCATTGATGCAAGCACTATTGATTATTACAGGTCTTGTAATTTTGGCAGCCTTTGCCTTGTACAGTTGGGACATTTGGATGATCAATAGATATTGTATTTATCGGCATTGTTCTTGTAAAAAGAGGGCAGAGAGGGTGATTGTACCAGAGGCGTTGATAACAACATGTCATGTTACTGTAGAATGTAGAGAGATTACGCCGGCGGTGGTTATAATATGTTAAAAAAATCCTATGTCGTTTTTGTCTTTTTGAGCATCGACTTTAAATATATGATCTTCTTCTTCTTCGTATTGATCCTTCATAAAACGAATAAAAAGATATCTCGGTTCATTTTTCAAGTCCGGTACGGTTACATAAAACACATTCGAACAATATTCGGTTGTAAAAGATAGATAGGTAGACTGGCACACTGATATTTTCAATACCATGTTGTTTCCCGGGGTTGTTGTTATGCTAAAATTACCATGCATAAGTAATAACTCCTCGAAAAAGTCTCTATGTTTATTGGGATCAATAATATCATGTATTTCCACATCGAGCTGTTTGGCGAGTTTAAAGCGTATATCGGGAAGATGTTTATACCAGAATGGAAACGCAGTGGTCGATCCTCTCATATACCAAGATGCATCTGTACCGTTCTGATAGACACAAACAACCGCAAAAGAGGTTTCCAGATTAAATGTAGCATGTGCCCAGTGATAAGGAACATTAATAATATCGCCTTCTTCCTGTATACATTTTTTAACCTTACTCTTTGTTCGATTAAATATCTTGTAAACATTTCTCATTGTTGTCTTGCGGTTTACTAATTTCGGTACCTTTTCAAGCGATTCATACAAAAACCACATCTTTTTACCGTACACCAACTCGTTCAAAACATTGTGATGCATATGGAATCCAACCCCGGTTCCTTTGGGACCAATTCCATATCCTCTTTCCTTGGTTTCTTCGATACATTTAAACATATCTTGTGTTTCCCGTGGGATCATAGAGTATCCCTTACCAGTGACATAGGTATCCGATGGACCAAAAATCATCTTTTGTTTTTCATCCAACTCGTATATTTCCTCCATAGACATGTTGTGGTACGGGTGTACGTATCTATCCAAAAAATCAGTCATCGTAGTATGTTCCCAGTCTTCGGTTACCTTTCCATATGATATATCGTGATCAATTCCCACCGATCTTTCTCCATGAGTGTTGTATAAATTATCCAGTGATACCTCTGCTCTAAAGGCCGAGTTGGCCTTCAAACCCTTTATTATAAATGGCTGAGAACGATCTTCTGGTAGCTCGCTGTACACTGGTAAGTCGCACGCGTGCACATATGTTACAAACTGGAATAACAAGAGCAGCAACATTTTAAATTAAAAACATGTGTATATATACCGCAATTTATAGCTTAAAACGAATGAGATTATTATATTTATTATGTATCACCGTTTGCCAAGCAGCGTATTGGGAAAAAAACAAAAAGGACATAGCGGAGGGCCTCTGGAATGGAGATATCATAACCATTGAAAATGCGTTTGGTGCACCCGAACGATTCGATGTACACGAGGAGGTAGATTGGGTACTAGAGACAGGAAAAGCCAATACAGCGGAATACAAACGGTATGTTCATACCGGTGATCTTTTGCGTGATTTTCAAAACGAATTGGACAAATATACAGATTTCTTTAATGATATTTTATTGACCAATACAAGCAATGATATGATACGATTGACAAAATATTCCGATGAACACTATTTGGAATTACACACGGACCACAAAGAGGGACGTCTTCTATCTGTCATTTACTACAATACCAAGGATTGGGATGCCTCAAAATGCGGCGGGGAGTTATTGTGGCATGGTGGAAAATTTAAAATGATTGCCCCCAAATACAATACCTTGGTGTTATTTATTCCGAGACAACAATCGTATCATAGAATAAAAGACTTGAATTGTAATAATAGATATGCATATGCCGGATGGTTGACAGCGGACAAAAGATCAAAAGCAACAGAATTGTTATACCAAGTATTGTTAAACAGAGAAAACTCGAATGTAATGGGAAGACAAATAAGATTATTTAATAGATTAGTATGAAGAGGAATCAAACCCCAAACGGTCGTTAGACCAGTCATCAGACATACTTGTTACTCTGCTAGGAATCGAACCTAGGCTGCCTTTCGGCGTATTACACGGGTCATGAGCCCGTAGCTCTTCCATCTGAGCTACAGAGTATTGCAGGATATATCACTTGAAGTCACGCTCGCAACAAAATAACCGTGGTTGCGTGACGCTACACCATATCCATCTCCATTCGTGGTCCTGTCCATTATGGCCCGGACACAGGCCTTCCTCATAGGTAAAACCCGCTGTTGTAGATCGCGGGGTGATTCGTATTGTCAAAGAAAGACCACTGACCGAATCTAGGGTGTTCCATATAACGGTTTGCACCCTTAACGCACAAGTTTAAAGTCATAGCGGGACTGGCGCGGTAAAGGGGGGATTAATTATAAGAAAAGAGTATTTGGAATAATCATGGTCGATTCCGGTGGGCGCGTTCTATACATTCTATGTAAATATTTTAAGACATATATATACTCACTTTTTTAATTTACAACTCAAATGGGATGTAAGGGATTCCAAAGGGCGCGGTTGGTTTTTCTTCCCTCTTTTTCGTGGTCGGACTGTGCATGATTATAATATGCTTACCCAGATCACCGGCCATGCCATACCTACCACCCGGTATTTGGTATGCGCGAAAGGTCATCTGGACGGACAGAACTGCTCCTCTTTTAATAAATTTGGGATGCACTTGTTCGTACAGACCGTCTTCCTTCATTTTCCAGAAGACTGGGCGGTTTGGTTCACCGGACCATCCTTCTAACCGTCTGGTTAGTTGAAGAACTTCTACTTCTCCGTCGTCGTCTTCTTGCGTTTTGACAACAGAGTGTTGTGCACCCCCAATAAAAGAGAGATCGTGATCGTGCTTTTTGGACTGGGATTCCCATGTGTCTTCATCGTGGAAGGCTACCCCCATTGCTTTATCTGACCACTTCCTTACAAACGCGATGGCTTCGGTTGTTTTCTTCACAATGTTTTCACCGACTTGTCCCAATTCCTCTGGTGCCTTCGCATGTAAGGTAACACTAAATTTCGCCTTGTTAACATCTTCGGTAAATTTTCCCAAGTTGCCATTTTCCCCCAAGTCCGAGAATCGAACGGTCCCGGTAACCCAGAAAGTTACATTGACCTTCCTAGTGTCCTTCTCGCGGGTGATCTTCGGGATCAGTTCTCCGCCTCGCTTCTTGTATATCTGAACATCCAAGTCTTCGCTGCCAAACTCCTTGCATTTGACAGGGAATGTTTCCGTAGACGGAGATAATACCCCGGAGTCAGATTCCTTATCTGAAATATTTAATCCCGTCCCGGTATAGGAATTACCAGAAGTGGACTGGCATCGTTTTAAAACTTGTGCGCGTTTGGATGCAAAGGAGGTGTTTTGAATAGTAACTTTAGTCATTTTATTAAGTGGGTTGGTTTATTTATACAAATTTAATCTCTTTCTTAAAGTTTTTAGTTTGGATGCACACATGTGGGGTTAGCTTGTATCATACATGGGAGTCGGGTCATCTGTCGGGGTCGGGTCAGTTGTATCGGGTCGGGCCACATAATAAAAATCATATAAATACTGACCAAAAATAACTTAATGGACTTTGATAGGATAGATAAATTTTCCGAGAGACTGTCTTACATATTGTCATCTTTCGCAACGGTTTTGATTTTAATCTATATAAAATTCTCTGACTATGGTCCGTTAGTATTTGCATTCTATTTTTTTATTCTATGGGGTTTCGTTTTTTTTATAGTTTATATTATTCGGGTGTTGACAATGGAAGCACTACATTGTATATTTGTAGACAAAAATACAAATGAAATGGTATGCCAAAATATAAATGAAATAAAACTAGATGTAATATCAAAACCGGACGAAGAATGTTCTATATGTATAGAACCATGCGATAAATGTGTTCAATTGCAATGTGGTCATTACTTCCATGTGAAATGTATCAATTTGTGGATGGAAGAACAAATGCCGTTGGCAACCTGTCCCAATTGTAGAGCTCAGGTCGTTGAGCACGTCTCTGTCTAAAATAATGTTTACAGCATAACCCTATTCGATGCGAAGGTTTGATACATTCTACCATAATACATTTCTTAAACTGTTTTTTAAAATGTTCTAAACATAAATCATTCAAGTATGTCTTTTTATCACATTCTTTACAGGTTGGTACTTCGGGAAACTGTTTTGATTCCAACGCTTTTCTATAATGTGGTCTACATAAGTGTCTACAAAAAACCATGCGATTACAATAAAGACAGTGGGTCTGCCAAGCCCTAAAATGTTTTTGACATAAGGTAGAAGCAAAAACTGGAGAGGTACAATTTACAGCGGTACAGTGAAATCTTCTTCTCTGGTCCCGTCTATAACAGGATCGACACATCCGTTTGCGGTAAGCCTTTTGCTTACAAACCGAACATAACAATGAACGTCTATATTTTTCATATGCGAGATACCCCATGCTTTATTTTATATACGGGTATATATATAATCGCTTAATTTATTTAAATGAGCGCAGAGCAAATTGCCACATTGTATAAAAACGAAGAATTGGTGTTTAATGCCACCAACCAAAACACCAAATCCTTGCATTTCATTCTCGATTATATGTACGATATAAATTTCTACTATATGGGGTTTCAAATTTTAATGACCATATGTGTTTATCTTGTGGCGAGATGGGTAGACCAATTACAAAAACGAATTGAAACTTTGGAAGAAAACAGACCAGAGAAGCATCCGCTGTTAGCCAGTTTCTAGTATAAATATACGGAATTGACACCGTAAATGCCAATATATAGACCGTCTATCTGGGGCGGAGCGGGTGCCCTTTTCGTATTTCTTCTCTTCTTAATTATTGGTCTTGCCAGTGGGTTGTTTTGGTGGTTTTGGCTATGGTTTCTTATTCTATTACCCATTGGAGGAGACTGGAGATATCAGCAGGTTTACGTAGTACCGACGACCAGTGAAATACCGGCGGGCAAAGAAACTACTAATTTATTAGAATTTTAATTATTTTACTTGCAAGTCTACATTTATACACATGCTCTGTAACTCCTCGAATAACAATTTCGCCGCATAGGGGATGGTAACTTTCTTTCCTTTGATCGTCATCTCATGGGCATCGGACGATACACACATTCTCTCGTTGATCACATACGAAACACCATGTGCGTTAAAGGAGTCCTTCTCCATCTCTCCCACTCTCAGACCACCCCCATTGCTACGCCCGTCATTCGGTTGATGCGTCAATTGATTTCTTCTTCCTCTTCCTCTGGCGTGCATTTTGTCATCGACCATATGCTTCAGTCTCTGGTAGTATGTCGGACCAAAAAATATCTTGGCCTTTATTGGTTTCCCGGTCATTCCAGAGTATAATTGTTGATCCCCCTTGCGATTGAACCCACTGTTGTGTAATTCTTGCATGATATCTTCCACCTTTCTACCTGTGAAGGGAGAGGCATCTCCGAATGTTCCATTGATGGCGGAAACTTTTCCGGTTAAACACTCGATTAGATGACCAATTGTCATACGAGATGGGATGGCATGTGGGTTGATAATTATATCCGGCACCATACCATCCATTGTGAAGGGCATATCTTCTTGTGTATACAACATACCGATTGTGCCTTTCTGTCCGTGTCTCGAGGAGAATTTATCACCGATTACCGGTACTCTGGTCTGTCTGGTCCTTACCTTTACTGCCCGGTCTCCGTTCCTCTCCTGAAACATCATTACCTTGTCAATGGTACCGGTTGCACATGCCATTTTGGAGTTGTCTTCTCCCTGTATCCTTAGACCATTGGGTGATTTGTCATAAGATACCTTTCCGATTACACAGTCTCCCTTTTCAACCTTTACACCCGGGCGTAACATCCCATCTTCTTCCAGATTGTCGTATTTCCCCACCCGACGTTTCTTTTGCGGTTTTTCAAATACAGAAAACTGCTTTCCACTGAGTGATTCTTTGATGGTCTTGTATGTATCTGCTCTGGCAAATCCTCTGTCCAATGCACTCTGGTTGATAATGATAGAGTCTTCCTGATTGAAGGAGTGGAAGGGCATAATGGCCACAATTGCGTTGGTACCAGTGGGTAGATCATGGACGCCGTAATGGTTCGCCAAACCAGTGGATACCAGAGGTTTTTGACCATACCACATAATGTTGGTGGTGGTGTCCATTCTCGATTGAAAATTGGAGGCGTTAACACCTTGTGCCTGTTTGCCCATGGCGCATTGGTAGGTATTTCTAGTCCCGGGGTTCCGGTCCGAAAAGGGTATCGTGCTCGCACATAGACCATTCATCATGGCGTTGGATATCTCACAATGGGTGTGTTCTGATGTAATATCCTTTACGAAGAATGCGACGAGAGTAGTATCTTCCTCTTCACAGTCTAGGTATTCAACAACACCTTCACACAACAATTGGCCAAAGGTCATCGTATCCGCGTCTTTGGTGGTTTCGTATACACATTTCCCATTGCTTACAATGAGTAGGGGGCGACACAACCTACCAGAGGTGGTCGATATCTGAATATTGTTTCTCCATCGTTTGTACGTGATGGACATATCTTTGGCAAATTGACCAGACCGACGTGTGTATAATACGGTGTCAACCAGTCTTTTCGTTTCGGAAGTGCTCCCCTCATATATACCATTGATATATACATGTGTATATTTCAAATTCTCGATTGCGTTGGGTAACAAATACTGTTGAATCACTCGACGTATGGCCTGTGGGTCTCGTTCCAGAGAAGTGTATGATTGAACCGACAATTGTTTTTCTAGACCACATGGTTGTCCCTCGGGTGTCTCGGCACAACAATATCTCCCCCAGTGGGAACCATGTAGATACCGGGGCTTAGGCAGTTTCTGTGTTTTTTCAACAGAAGAAGACACCCTCCTCAGTTGTGAAATGGTGCTGATATACGTCAGGCGTTGTAGTGCTTGTGCAACTCCGGCTCGTTGTTGTCGGTCTACAAAGGTTGTATTCCAGTTTCCAGTGGCCAAAGAGTATTGAAATCCATCGGTTACAGTGTTTGATTTAGACAACCATTTGCGTATTTTTTCGTCGGTGATTCCCCTCTTTAGTTTGGGTAACGATTTCTGACACAATAGTCTGGTATCATTGCACATTTTAATCATCAAATGCAAGAACAGGGTAGACAATAGAGTACAAGAGGTTTCCACTCGTTGATTTGATACTGAATCCCGGTCAGTGGGGAATATTTTGCCAGTGGTAACTGCCAACAATTCCTGTATCATACTGACAATAAACACGGGTTTTTTTTCTATACTCATGTGTGGCACTAGAACATGTTCCAGTGCGCTGTTGAGTCTATCTTCCTCGGATTGGCCCACATTGTACACTTCTCGGATGCGTATTCGTCGTCTGGCTTCTTCCACAGTGGGTGGTAAATTGCGAAAAGATGCTTCGAGGCATGCGTTTTCCTCGTTATTGAATACCTTTCGAATTTCGTCCATATCTGCCCCCATTGCCATCAATAAAACCATCACCGGGATCCCTTCTTCCAGACGTGGAAAAGTACACATAATACTTGTGTTGTCTTTGTATTTGATGGTGGTCACATGTACACGTTTGTTGCGTTCTGATTTAACGGCACAGGCGGATACACCATTTTTGAGGTACGTAATCATACGGTTGTGCATCGAGGAGGTTTGCCCCACCAGAGACTTCTCATTGCCATTGACAATGAAATACCCACCCGGGTCTTTGTCACATTCTCCGTGTTTTACGCGGTCCTTTGGGTTGCTTAAATGACACAAAGACGAAAACACCATGACCGGTATTCTACCAATGTAGACATCTCGTATAATGGTATCGCCACCATTGGATCGTTTGACTTCCACATCGACATAGATGGGACTAGAGTAAGTCGTGTTGCGAATTCTACACTCGTTGGGATAAATTGGACGCACCGTCCCATCCTTCTCCAACATCACCGGTTCTTTAACCGAACCGCCAAGTATAGTCAGGGCGATACTTTGCTCGTCTCCTTCCGAGTTAAAGTAATTTGCCTTTATGGGTCGCATGAGGCCCACCACCTCCCGTAGACGATTTTTGGTAAAATCATCAAATGAATCTGTAAATTGTTTGGTAAGTGATATTTCCTTCACGAACCTCTTTACGATTGATTCTTGCCAAGGAGTAGTCATTTTGGGTAATTGGTTGGAGAGTCTTTTAATATTCTAGATAAAACAATTTGTTAAAGGACATCTGCGCGGACAAGTTGTATGATGTGGACCGATACGTATATGTTATAAAGTGGCCCGACATGGTACAAGCTACATCTACCGCACATTGTGTACCGGTATGTTACTACTGTACCAATTCCATTTGACCCGTACGTGAACCAAACAACATAGATGAGTTTACCACCACTCCCCCTAACACAGATGAGTTTACCACCACTCCCCCTAACACAGATGAGTTTACGACCACCATCCTTTCTATTCATACCGTCTGGTCGTTGTAAATGGACCGGGATAAAATATGGATCTAGGGAATATGCAATGGGAAGAAATTGGGATTGTGTCGTCCGAGGAACGTACGGAAATGATACTTTCTGCCCATGTTACGACTGTTGGGGCGGTTATGTACATCGGTTTATAAAACTACAGAGTGTTTGCCGTATGTTAATGGCACGACATAACTATTTAAACAGATAAACTACATAATACTACATGATTTACTTTTTTTATGTGTAAACGGAGAGATGTACCTCGAGTCTTTTATAAACCCGTTGTGACAGTGTGGACATTCGTATTTTACTCTACCCTTTAACTCTGGCGGATGTTGAAATTCAGTGCCGTGTAATTCTAAATTTAACTGACAAGTTTCACACCAACTATTCATGCAACAATAACATTGGCGCCAGTCTTCGGCAACTTTATTGCATGTAGAACACGCCACTACTTTATAACGACTCATTTGGTTGACAACCGGTCGTATATATACTATAATATTCGCGTGGAAATGAATAGGATCGAAGATAACATGTGTTACCAAGCAATTTTATTCTCGGTACCATGGTTGGTCGTTTGTATATTTATAAATAAGGTGGAAACCAATTTAGATATTAAATTATAGTTTTAAGTTGGTTGGTGAACTATCTGTCTTATCTGCCGATTTCATCATATTGTCTCGCAACTTATTCATTTCGTGATTGATATTATTCCTCATGTTTCCTTTGTCGTTCTCTCCCCTCCTCACGGATAGTGTAATTTCTAGCGGTTCTCCGATTTGAGCCCCGTTTACCATTACTATCATAGAATACAATACATGCTTCCCACTTGGCTTGGGACCACGGTTTGTCACGGTAATCGTCCAACCATCTTGTGTTATGGACTTAGAGCCATCCTTTTTTTCGGTGCCATCGTATAATTCATCCAAATTATCAGCACTTATACTAAAGGTTTCGCCCATTTGTTCATAATGTCGTACTATTTATATTCCATCCGTCCTCTTTTCTTCGCTCTGGATGCGGACCTAACGAAGAACAAATAACTTAAAGTTTTAATTTACATAATAATACAGGCTTTACTAGTTTTATGTGTAACCGGTGTAATAAATCTCGAACCCTTTATAAACCCAGTTCTACAATACGGACATTTGTACTCTATTTTACCATGTAACGGTGATGGGCGTTGTATAGGAGTCCCTCTAGACATCATTTGATCATTGCACTCTTCGCACCATGCGTTTCTACATTTGTAACATATCCTCCAGTGCGTGGACCTTTTCGTACATATATTACAGTTCATTTTATGCGGTGTATATAAATCCTTTATACTTGTGAATTTATAATACATAAATGTTTACATAATACTTTATACTAAGAACGCAAACTGGCCCGACCCACGCACAACGTCAATGCTGTATAAGGCGTAATTTTTCTGGGTCTATTCCCCTACTAACCATTCTAGAGAGGGCACCTCTATTTAA
>Ga0302117_10000774_pt1 | contig 14632 bp, 14 predicted proteins | sample AG5_322_MG_FD_203112 | JGI IMG/M metagenome (GOLD analysis project Ga0302117, IMG submission 203112) | Marine microbial communities from Western Arctic Ocean, Canada - AG5_32.2 | ecosystem: Environmental > Aquatic > Marine > Oceanic | place: Canada: Western Arctic Ocean | collected 2017-10-01 | reverse complement strand
GCTGCGCGCGTTGTAGAGCCAGTTGTCGAGACCGCGCAGCAGACCGTTGTCCGTCACCTCGACCGGCCCTTGAACGCCGTAGTCGCGCAGGACGATTTCCATGCTGTCGCAGCGAAGATCCCCATCCAGGTCTCGGCAGAAAAACAGGTTGGGCGGCTCGGCGACAAGGACGCCTCCATTCACGAAGGCGATCGCGCGCGGCATTTGCAGGCCCTCAAGGAAGTCCGTGCGCTTGTCCATGCGGCCGTCGCCATCGACATCTTCCAGAACGCCAATCCGCCCCGTGCGGATCTCCTCCCCCGTGCCGTCGACGTTGGGCATGTAGCCGCGCATCTCCACGACCCAGAGCCGCCCATCCTCGTCAACCTTTACAATCACCGGATCGCTGACCAAAGGCTCCGCCGCGACCAACTCGATGCGATACCCCGGCTGGAGCGTAAATGATTTCAAGGCCGCCTCGGGCGAAAGAACGGGCGCCGGCGGCACATCCATATCCCGCCAGACCTCGACCATGTTGTGCCCCGGACGATCACCTCCCTGAGCAAGCGCGCTCGTGCTTGCAAACAAGAGGAGGATCGTTGCAACGAATAGCGCGCCCATCACGCTCCGACTCAGAATCGAAGATTGCATCCAGCGATCCTAGTCGGCGGCTGGGCAATCGGGCAATCCGAGATTGCCGGCGGAGCTCGAAACGCAACCGACACGCAATTAGTAGAACGAGATTCATCCCGTTTCCTCCGATCCAAAAACCTGAAGGAATTTGACAAGGGAATGGAGACAAAGGAATCCCCCGGAAGATTTCCGCCTCACCGCCGGCGCCGGCAATGTGATTCACGACATTTTGGCTTGAGGGTGTTTAGGTTACAAAATTGTCACAATTCCACGCCCCGAAATGGCCGAGAAACATGGAATTTGTCGTAACCACCGACGACCCGCTCGCGTTCTAGAGACTGGATGCGACGCGAAGGCCGAGTTGCCGAGCGAAAGACCGGGCATCTCGGCCGCAGCGGCCAATTTAGAAAACCACAGAAAAAGACAAATCCTCACAAAAATATGAAAAATTCCCTGACCCGAAGAATTGGCGTCGCGGTCGCGATCTGCGCCCTGACGACGAGTTTCTCAGCCATGGCCCAACAACGCGGCGGCGGCGGCTTCGACCGTGAAGCCATGATGAAGATGATGAAGGAGCGCGTTCGCACCGCTCTCGAAATCAAGAACGACGACGAGTGGGCGATCATCGGCGAGCGCATCGACAAGGTTAGCGCCGCTCGACAGGCCGTTCCGACAATTCGACCGAGTTTGGGCAGCGGACGTCCCGGCCGCGGCGGTGGCGAGCGCGGCGGACAAGGCGGCGAACAGGCCCGCGGTGGCGAGCGCGGCGGACAAGGCGGCGAACAGGCCCGCAGCGGACAACGCGGCGGTGGTCGCACCGGCGGTGGTCGCACTGGCGGCAGCCGTTTCGGCGGAACGCCCAACCCCAAAGCTGAAGCCCTCACGAAAGCCCTCGAATCCGGCGACGAAGGCGCGATCAAATCCGCTCTCGCAGCCTTCCGCAGTGAGCGCGCCTCCAAAACGGCCGCCCTTGAGAAAGCTCAGGACAGCCTGAAAGAACTCCTGACAGTGAAGCAGGAAGGCACGGCATTGACGATGGGACTCGTCCGCTAAGCTGACAACTCTCCACGGAAGGCGGCCCAGATCGGGCCGCCTTCCTTCTCTCCCAGACCATCCGCCCAACCAACTCCTCCCCGTCCCCGCGCCGGAACCCAGGCCATGAAAGAGCTGCTCATCGAAATGATCGAGGCGCGCCAACTGTCCGAAGACGACGGCGAGCTACTGGCCGCACAGATTAAGGCGGGCGCGCAAAAGGAACCCGAGACCGAAGCTCACGTGCTTCAGTGGCTCGCCTCCGAATACGAACTTGAATTTAACGACCTTGAGGAGCTGGAACCCGAAAAGGAGCTGCTCGCCGAATTCCCGGCCCGGGTCCTCACCCGCCAGGAACTGCTGCCCATCGGCCGTCAGAACGGCTCCGTGTTCATCGCGACCAGCCGTCTTTTTCACACCGAGGGCATCGACACCCTCAAGGCGCTGACCGGCCTGCACCTTCAGCCCGTCCTCGCTCCGACCGAGGCGCTGCGAAAACAGATCAAGCAACAGCTCGGCGTCGGCGCGGAAACCATCGACCAGCTCGAAGAGGAAGCCGGGTTTGAAGTCCTCGCCGAAGAGGGCGCCGATGATGGCGATCTCGACAGCGCCGCCGCAGACGCCTCGATCATCCGCTTCGTCAATCAAGTGCTCAAAGACGCGATCGAGATCAACTCCTCCGACATTCATCTGGAGCCCTTCGAAGATGAATTCCGCATTCGCTACCGCGTGGACGGCGTCCTCCAGGAAATCCCCGTTCCCGCCACCATCAAACGCTTTCAACCCGCGATCGTCTCGCGCATCAAAATTCTCAGCCAGCTGAACATCGCCGAAAAGCGACTGCCTCAGGACGGCCGCATCAAGCTGCGCACCGGCGAATTCGATGTCGATGTCCGCGTCTCGGTAATTCCCATGCTGCACGGCGAGGCCGTCGTCATGCGTCTCTTACGCCAGGATTCCTCCCTGCGGCCAATTGCGGAACTCGGCATGAATGCCGAGGAAGTCGAGAAATTCAGCAAGGTGCTGAGCCTGCCCCACGGCATCGCGCTCGTCACTGGCCCGACCGGCAGCGGCAAAACCTCGACGCTCTATACCGCGCTGAATCAAATTAACGATTCGGTTCGCAAAATCATTACGATTGAAGATCCGGTCGAATACCAACTCAAGGGCGTCAATCAGATCCAGGTCTCCGAAAAAGCCGGCCTGACCTTTGCCCGCGGACTCCGCTCCATCCTGCGTCATGACCCAGACGTCGTGCTCATCGGCGAAATCCGTGACAAGGAAACCGCTCAAATCGCCGTGCAGGCCTCGCTCACCGGCCATCTCGTCTTTTCAACTCTGCACACGAACGACGCGCCCAGCGCCCTGACCCGGCTCGTCGACATGGGCGTCGAACCCTACCTCGTTGCCTCCTCACTCGAAGCCGTGCTCGCCCAACGCCTTGTCCGCGTACTTTGCAAGGAGTGCCGGGTGGAAGACACCGCCGCCGAGACCGAGGCGCTGAAGAAGCGCGTCCCCGGTCTGGATGGCTCGACCATCTACCAGGCCGTCGGCTGCGAATCCTGCCGCAACACGGGCTACGCCGGTCGTCACGCCATTTTTGAACTCATGGACCTGAGCCCGGAAATTCGCGAAATGATTTTGGAGGAAGTCTCCTCCGGCCAGCTCAAGGAAGCCGCGATCAAGCGCGGCATGCGCACGCTCAATGAAGACGGCTGGCGGCTCGTGTCGCTCGGCATCACCACGCCCAACGAAGTCATGCGCGTCACCAAGGATCAAACCGGAGACTGACATGAAACTTCGAATCCCAAATTTGAAATCTCAGATCACAAATCATGAGATCTGAAATCTGAAATCCAGATCTTTCGAAATGGCCATCTTCCAATATAAAGCCATCGCCGCGGGCGGCGGAGTCACTGAAGGCACGATCGACGCGGGCGGCCGCGCCGACGCCATTCGGCAGCTTGAAGGCCAGGGACTGGATCCGCTTAAGATCATCGAAGGCGCCGGCAAGGGCAAAGCCAGGCAGGCCTCCGGCGCGCCGTGGCAGTCGAAGAAAGTCACGCCGGCAATGTTGGAGAACTTCACCCGGCTCCTCTCCAGCCTGCTCTCGGCCGGCCTCCCCCTCAGTCGTGCTCTCGTCATTCTCTACAAAGAAGCCTCCACTCCCGCCGCCAAGGAAAAGTGGAAGGAAATTCATGACCTCGTTATCGACGGCATGGCGCTGAACGAAGCGATGGCCAAATCGCCCGAAGTCTTTCCCAAGATCTACACCGCGATGGTCAACGCCGGCGAAACCGGTGGCTTCCTCGATGTCGTGCTCAACCAGATCGCCGACTTTCAAGCCCGTGAAAAGGAATTGAAATCCAAGGTCATGACCGCCCTGCTCTACCCGGTCATTCTGTTGGTGATGGCCATGGGTGTTTTGGTCTTCCTGATGACCTTCTTCATCCCGCGTTTTCAGACCTTGTTCGAGGGATTCGGCGCCGAACTGCCTTTGCTGACCCAGGCCATCGTGGGCACGAGCAATTTCATGACCTCGCCCGCCGCCATCTGGGGCCTGGTTTTTGCCGGCGTCGCCGGCTATGCGTTGCGCAACTGGCTCATCACCGACAAAGGCCGACGCGCCCGAGCGCAGGCGACCTTGAAGATCCCGGTGATCGGCAGCCTCGTCGCGCGCTACGCCATGGCGCGCTTCTGCCGCATGCTCGGCACCCTGCTCGGCGCAGGCGTTTCGCTCATCAGCGCCCTGACCGTCGCCAGCAAGGCCATCGGCAATCAGATGCTCACCGACACCATCGCCGACTCGATCGAAGGCGTAAAAAAAGGTGACGCCCTCGGCCCCAGCCTGGGCAAGAGCAAGGAACTCTTCCCCAGCTCCATTCTGGAAATGATCGGCGTCGCCGAGGAAAGCAGCCGCCTCGACGAGGAACTCGTGCGCATCGCGGACGTGGCCGAGATCGATCTCGACCGGCAGCTCAAGACCGCCGTGGCGTTGACCGAACCGCTGATGTTGTTTTTCATCGCCGGGTTCATCGGCACGATTTTTATCGGCATGGTGCTCCCGATCTTTTCTTTGCAGGATCATATCAAATAGCAATCGACCCACGAAAGGAACCTCACATGACAGTCAAACTTACTCCCCTTCGCAAACGGACCGCGCGTCGTCGCAGCGCGGGTTTCACCCTCGTTGAACTGCTGCTCGTTCTGGTCATCCTCGCGGCGCTCGCGGCCGTGGTCGTGCCCAAGTTCGCCAACCGCGGCAAACAGGCCAAAGTCACCGCCGCCACGACGCAAATCTCGAACTTCGAGGTCGCGCTCGACACCTTCGAGGTCGACAACGGCTACTACCCCAGCGGCGCCAATGGACTCAACGATCTGGCGAGCCAGCCCAGCAACGCCCAGGAATGGCGCGGGCCCTACGTCAAGGAAGTGCCGCTCGATCCGTGGCAGAACCCCTACATCTACGAGAGCCCGGGCAAGATGAATTCCGGCGGCTACGACATTTCCTCCTCGGGTCCCGACATGCAGCCCGGCAATGAAGACGACATCACCAACTTTTCCTCAGGCGGAAACTGAGCGAGGACGCCCGGCGGCCTTCACCCTGATCGAGCTGATCATTGTGATGGGTCTGTTGGTCGTCATCGCCGGCATCGTCACTCCCCGGCTGGCCGGCTTCTTCAAGGGCCGCAAGCTGGAGGACGAAGCCTACCGCGTGATCGCCCTCACCCAGCACGCGCAGAACCGCGCGATCGGGGAGGGATTGCCCATGAGCCTTTGGATCGACACCGAAAACCAGCTTTACGGACTTCGCGAAGCCGACGGTTACGCCATGAATCAGGACACCGGCAGGATCTATCGCGTCAATGCCGCGCTTCGATTCGAATACGAGAAGACCGAGTCGCTGATTCAGGACAAACCGCAAATCTATTTCCTGCCCGACGGCGCAATTGGCGAGGGCAGCCTCACCAATCTGTGGATCGAACGGCCCAACGACGAACGCCTTTGGATCGGCCTCACCACCAACCGACTGAGCTTTGAAATTACTCGCCGAGAACATCTCAAGTAGCCTGGGGCCAACCGGGCGGGCGCGACGGACGCGAGCGGGTTTCACCTTTGCGGAAATCCTCGCCGCGATGCTGTTTGTCACGCTGGTGCTGCCCCCCGCGGTCTATGGCGTTCGTATGGCCAGCGACGCGGGCACGGTCGCGCATCGCAAGATCACCGCAACTCAGCTCGGCGAGGCGATGCTCAGTGAACTCGCCGCGACCGACGAATGGCGAAACGGAACCCCTTCGGGCAATTTCCCCGAACCCTGGGACAAATATGAATGGAGGATGACCAGCGAAGCCTGGAACGAGGCCGGAGTGACTGAACTCCTGCTCGAAGTGAAATTCATCGTCCGCCAGCGGGAGATCTACGTCTACATGACGACGCTCGTCCCCGAGACGGACGAAACGGAGGCGGTTCAATAATGATTTTCCGCCGCCGCCAGTCCGCGGGCCAAATCGCCGCCTTCACCCTGATGGAGCTGACGGTGGCGGCGCTGATGTTCTCGATCATTATGGCGGCCCTCGGCGGCGTGTTCTTCAGCACGATGAAGCTGCGCAATCGCACCGACGACATGCTGAAAGATTCGCACCAGCTTCAGCAGGCCATTAGCATCATCAAGAACGACCTTCGCGGAGCGACCCTCCCGGGCGGCGTGCTTTCCACGAATATGTCGACCTCCTTCGAGCTGTCCGGCTCGGGCGGCAGCCAGTTCGAGTTTCACACCGCCAGCGGCCTGCTCAACAACTTCGAGCCCTGGACCGACATCCAGCGAGTCACCTACTTTCTCAGGCAGCCGGCGGCGGCGACACGCACCAACGGCATGGACCTCATCCGGGGAACGACCCGCAACCTGCTTGCCACCGTGCAGGAGGATTTCAACGAACAGATCCTCTATCACGACGTCAACCAGATGGCCTTCGAATTCTGGGACGGGACGACTTGGGTCACCGATTGGGACTCGACCACGCAGATCGAATCCGAACTGGCTTCCGCGCCCGAAGCCATCCGCCTTTCCCTCGAACTGACCCAACGCCCGAACGAGCAGGTCTCACGCATCCTCAACATCACCGTGCCCATCTTTACCGGCGGCATCACGAACGCAGTCAACTGATCCCCACTGACACCTCACAAATGAATTTCACACCGCCATTTTACAACAGCACGCGCGCGGACCGTTCCCGTGGCGCAGCGCTGGCGGTGGTGTTGTGGATCACCTTCGGACTGGTCAGCATTGCGCTTTACTTCGGCAATGCGATGTCCATGCAGCTGAAATCCGCGGCCAACATTCACGCCGGCGCCCAGGCCGAGCAGGCCATCGAAGGAGCCGCCCGCTTCATCAAGTATTATCTGACCACGCTGGAAAACGAGGGCGTCGTCCCCTACGACGAGAACTACCGCTGGGACCGCTCCACCGTCGGCGAGGCCAGCTTCTGGGCCGTGGGCCGCGACAACAATAACGCCAATCTCACCGAGCCCCACTTCGACCTGATCGACGAGTCCGGGAAGATCAATCTCAACATGGCCAATGACACCCAGCTGGTCGACATGCTGGAGAAATTCACCTTCATGACGCCCGAGTTCGCCGCCGCCATTGCTGACTGGCGCGACGAGGATCAGGACGTCCGTGAGAACGGCGCCGAAAGCGAATCCTATTCCCGGACCGATCCCGCCTATATCCCCAAGGACGGCCCTTTCGAGAGCATCGAGGAACTCCGCCTGGTCGTCGGCGCGACCGAGGAGAATCTCCTGGGCGAGGACTACAATCGCAACGGCATTCTCGACCCCAACGAGGACGACGGCGATCTCTCCCCTCCGAACGACAACGGCGACGGCAATCTCGACTTCGGCCTGCTCGATTTTGTGACCGTCTATAGCAAAACCTCGATTCTCCAGACCAACGCCGAACCGAAGTTCAACATCAACGGCCTGACGGGAACCACAACCACCGAGATGGCCGAAGCCATTGAGGAACTCGTCAGTGGCGGACGCGGGACGGAAATCGCGGCCGCCATCAGTGGCGCCCCCAACCTGCTGACTTTGTTCCAGAATCTCGAAAATTCAGCGAACGTGACTATCCAGGAATTTGGCATGTTCGACGACCTCCTCCTGACCAGCACCAACGCCCAGGTCGGCCTGATCAACATCAACGTCGCCAGCCGAGAAGTGATCGCCACCCTGCCCAATCTCGACGAGGGCGACGCCGACTCGATTGTCGGCTATCGCCTCTCGAATCAGGACAATCTCACCTCCGTCGCCTGGGTCACCGAGGCGCTTAACGACCCCGCCAAGGTCACCGCCATCGCGCCCTTCATCACGGACAAGGGCCACCAATTCACCGCCGACATCTCCGCGCTCGGCAAGAACATGAGGGGCTACCGGCGCAGCGTTATCGTATTTGATATTTCCGAAGAACTGCCCAAGATCGTCTACCGCCGGGAGATGACCCGCGAGGGCTGGGCGCTGGGCTCCGAAATTCGCCGGGAAATCGCCTCCCAGAAACTCAATCAACCATGAACATCCCCTGGAAAAAGAAATCCGCTTCGGTCCTTGGAATCGCCTTCGAAGGGCGCCGGCTTCACGCCTCCGCCCTGCGTCAAGATGGCGTGGGACTCCGCATTGTAGGCCAGACCGACCAGGCGCTGACCCTCGACCCGTTGACCGACGATCCGGCGCAGGTCGGCATCGAGCTGAAATCGGCGCTCGACCAGGCCGAACTGCGGGAAAAGCACTGCGTGGTCGGCATCCCGGTCCAGTGGACCCTGACCAATCTGATCAAGCTGCCCGAAGTCGACGAAGAGGATGTGCTGGATTATCTCGATCTGCAGATTGAGAAAAGTTTCCCCTTCTCGGCCAACGATCTGTCGATATCGATTTCCCGGTTTCAAGCCGGACTTGAAGGCCACTACGCGCTCGTCACCGCCGTTCAGAATAAATATATCGCGCGAATCGACGCCATCCTCGCGTCCGCCGGATTGAAGGCCGTTAGCTACTCCCTCGCTCTTCAGGCAACTCAGGCCATTCAAAGCTCACCCGGAGAACCGGAGATGACGCTCTGTGCGGATGAACAAGGTGTTTCGCTGATGATTACCGCCGCCGACGGCTCCGCCGCCTGCATCCGCACGCTTAAAGACGTGATCGACGGCGGAGACCAGGGCATTTCCATCAACGAAAAGGCGTTGGCACGCGAAATCCGCGTGACCCTCGGCCAATTGCCCGCCGCCGTGCGCAAAGGTTTGGAGAAAATTCGCGTCTACGGCGACGAAGTACGCGTCAATCGCCTGGTGTCCGGCCTCGCCCCTCGCGCCGAGGCTCTCCATCTCGCCGTCGAAACGCTGCCTTCGGCGCACATTGAAGAGGGCGTGATCGCCCCTCCCCTCAGCGGAGCCGTTTCTCCAGCCCTGGCCCTCGCCGCGGCCAATCTGGCAATTACGGCCCCTCAGCTCAATTACCTCCCGCCCCAGGTAACCGCGTTGGAAAAAATCCTGGAGAAGGTCGGCTCGCGCAAACTCGGCACGGCAAGCGCCGCCATCGGCGCGTTTCTGCTGATCGTGATCGTCACTTTTCTCTGGCAGGGTCGCTCACTCGGCAAACTCGAATCCCAGTGGGCGGAGATGAAGGACGACGTGGAGGAGCTTGAAAAGTTGAACGGCAAGTCCAGCCGCTTCCGCTCCTGGTACCAATCCTCCCAACCCAACCTCCAGATTCTTCTGTCTCTGGCGAAGGCGTTCCCCGAAGACGGCAGCGTCACCGCGCTCAATATCGAGATCTCCGACCGGTCAATCGTCACTTGCACGGGAATTGCCCGTAACTCGCTCGAGCTTCAGGACGTTAAAGACCGTATGCGAGAGATGCCACAGGTGCAGGATATCAAGACTCCGAGCATGACCGGCAATTCTCCGATAAAATTTACGATCGAATACCGTTGGGACGAAAGTCGAAGGAAACGCGATGCATCAAGCTGAACAACGACAAAAATATCTCGTCATCGGCGCCATTGCAGCGGTCGTGCTGCTGGCCGGGGATTATCTGATCCTCTCCCCGCTGACGAGCGCCTGGAAGTCGCGCGCCGAACGAATCGAGGCCTTGCAGGCCAAGGTGACCAAGGGCGAGCTCATTCTCGCCCGCGAGACCAACACCCGGGTTCGTTGGGACGATTTCAAGAAACGCGGCCTCTCTAACGACCGCTCCAGCTCCGAATCCGATGTGATCAAACTGATCACCCAATGGAGCAGCGACAGCAACTTCAACGTTTCCTCCATCCGCCCCAGCTGGCGCGATGACGACGACGAACACGTCCGGCTGCAATGCCGCGTTTCCGGCGACGGCAGCCTCCAATCCATCGCCCGATTCCTTTTCCACCTCGACGCGTCGGATATAGCCATCCGCGCTGAAACCATCGAACTCACCGCCCGCGATAAAAAGGGCCAAAAACTTGGAGTGGACATTCAGCTCTCCGGCCTACAGATCGTTGAAAAGGAAGAACCCAAAAAGAACACCGCGGGTAAGAAAAAATCATGATCGCCCCTCGCAGCCCATCCCGCTCCCGTCGACTGGCTCTGCTGACGTCAGCGGCCTTGTTGAGTTTCGCCATGGGAGCCGTAGCCGCCGATGGCGCCCCCAGTCCCAAACTCGACGCGCCCAAGGCAAAAATTAAAGTCCCAAAGACCGAGAAGAAAGAGACTGAAAAACGGAGCAGGCGCAAAAAACTCACTTTTGACGATTTCGATCTTGTCGTGAAGCGGAACATCTTCGACCCGGATCGAAAGAAGTACGTGCCCGCTACCAAGTCCGGGCCGAAACCGCCGCCCCCGCCGCCACAAAACAGCATCGTGCTCAAGGGCACCATGAAAATTGACCGTGTCCAGTTCGCCAGCTTCGACAGCTCGCTCTCGGACTACCGGGGGCGCTTTGACCGCGACTCAGACCTCGGCGAATTCAAACTAACCGAAGTCACCGCCACCAACGCCACGCTCAAGCTCAGCACAAATAAATTCACGCTCAGGGTCGGAGAGAGCCTTTCCCGAACGGGAGAAAAACCCTGGACCGCCGCCGGCAAAAGCTCCTTCAGCAGCGGCGCGGGTTTTGTCGCGTCCAAAAGCACAAATTCGTCTGCCGGCTCGACCTCCTCCTCGGGTTCGACTTCCAGCGCTGCCCCGGCGCCAACGGGCAAGGCCAAAATGTCTTTAATCGAAAGAATGAAAGCCAGACGAGCCAAGGCCGCGGCCGAAAAAAAATAGTTTAGAAAGTGATCAACTCCATCGAAGGACCCAGAGCCATGAAAACAAAATTCACCACTATTATCGCGATCTTGCTGCTCGCCTGCGCCTCGTTCGCGCTCGCGCTCGCGCAGGATAAACCCGTCGTTAAGCCCGCCGTTAAGCCCGTCGTTAAGCCCGTCGAAAAGGCGGACGTTAAGCCCGCCGAAAAGGCGGACGAGAAAAAAGCGCCCGGCATCTCCAATCTCGCCCGGCAAAACGCCGCCCAGGCCACCACGCCCGCACAGCCGACACCGCCTCCCCCCACCCAACGCGGCCCCTCACGTGGCGGCTTCGGAGGCCCTCGCGGCCCGCGCGGCCCACAATTGGAGTCGGCCAACATCACCCTCAACTTCAAGGACGCCTCCATCGAATCCGTGCTCAGCTATCTGAGTGAAGCTGCGGGATTCTCCATTCTCTACACCGATACACCGACCGGCAATGTCTCCGTTCTTAGCCTGCAGCCCCAGACCAAGACTCAGATTGTCGAACTCCTGAATACCGTACTCTACAAGAAGGGATACGCCGCCGTCCGTGAAGAAAACACCCTGGTGATCGTGGATCTCGCCAAAGCCGCCACAAGCAACATGCCCGTCAACAGTGGAAGCAATCCAGAAGATATCCCGATGAGCGATCGGGTCGTCACACAGATCATTCCGGTTCGCTACGCCAACGCCCAGGAATTGACGACCATCCTCGAGCCCCTTCTGCCACAATCCGCGTCCATGTCGGCCAGCCAGACCTCCAACGCGCTGATCATCACCGATTCCCAGAAGAACATCCGACGCGTGGCCGAGATCATCCGCGCCCTCGACACCACGATTTCCGACATCTCCACCATCCGCGTCTACCCTCTCGTAAACGCATCAGCGACGGACACCGCCGCGATGATCACCTCGCTGTTTTCCGGCCAAAGCGCGGGCGCTAGCGGCGGCGGCGGAACCACCAGCCGTTTCGGCGGCGGCAGCCCCTTTGGCGGTCGAACGGGCGGCACCCGCACGGGTGGCAGTCGCGGAGGTCGCTAAGTTCAAGCCGTCCATCTGAAATCTGAGATTTGAAATCCAAAATTTAAAAACTTATGAAATTAATTAAATCCCGAATGATCGGCCTCCTGACGGTCACGTTCATCCTCTCAATCGCTGGCGATCTCTTCGCCCAGAGCGATCCCCGCGAAGCCTTCCGGAGATTACTCAGCGGAGCCGGAAGCAGTCGCACAAGCACCTCCTCCGTCCAGCGCCAGTCCTCCCAGGTCGTCGCGGTCGCCGATGAACGCTCCAACTCCATCATCGTCATCGCCTCCACCAATATTCACAACGAGATTCAACAGCTGATCACCCAGATCGACTCCAACGTCGATGACGTCACGGAAGTGAGGGTGTTCCCCCTGAAAAACGCCGACCCCACCGAGCTGTCCGAGGTGCTCACACAACTCTTCAGCGACCAGGGGCAGCAGAACAATCAGCAGGCCGGCGGCTTTCGCCCGTCCATCTTTTTCGGCGGACGCGGCGGCACGCAGCAACAACCCCTCCGAAGCGATCAAAAAGTCGTCGCCGTGCCCGATCCTCGCTCCACGTCGATTATCGTCAGCGCGCCGCGTCAGATGATCGAGCAGATCTCGCAAATGATTCAACAACTGGACGCCAGTAACGCCAAAAAGGAGTCCGCCCGTATCATCACGCTCAAACACGCCGACGTCGCCAAGGTCGAGGAAATCCTCAAGGGCATGTTCGAGGGTCAGAATTCCCGGAACACCCAGAATGGCAACCAGGCACAAACCAGCGCGCTCAACCAGCGCGCCGGCGGCTTCGGAACCGCCGGGGCAACACAAGGCGGAGCGGGTGGCGGCGGCGGCGGCGGGGCCTTCGGTCGATAAGCGCGCATTTACTCTTCGCCAACGACGGGACCAACGAACAAACCGACAAGGGAATTAATGATGATGACACGAAATTTAGTGAAAATAGGCGTCTTTGGCGGACTGCTGGCGTTGATGGCTCTGCCTGAAGGCGCACTCGCCCAACGCGGCGGCGGCGGCGGCGGTGGCGGCGGAACCGGAAACACGGCGACACGCCGGACATTCTACCCCAACGGCAAGATCGGCGAGGCCATGATCTCGTCAGACGCGGAAACCCGCAGCATCGTCATCATCGCCGACGATGAAACTCACGAGGAGATCGCCAAGATCGTTGCAGCTCTGGATCAGCCCAAACCCCAGGTCCTGATCAAGGTCATTTTCATGGAAGTGACCCACCGCGACGGCAAAGAACTCGGAGTCGAATTCTTCGGCTCCGACGGCGCCATGTCGGCCTCATTCGGCCCCACGAGCGGTATGGCGTTCACCGGCCCGTGGAACCTCAACATGGACAACCTGGAAGCAACCGTGCGAGCGCTCGGCGAACGCGGAAACACGGAAGTGCTTTCCCGGCCTTCCGTCCTCACCCGCAATAATCAGGAAGCTGTCATTATAGTCGGTCAGGAGGTCCCCTTTATCACCAACTCGCGCGTCGACGCCCAGACCGGAGCCATTGTAAATACGATCCAATACGACGATGTCGGCATTATTCTGCGTGTCACCCCCTTCATCACCGAAGAAGGTCTGGTCGAGATGATCGTCGCCCCTGAAATCTCGTCCATCGGCGAAGAGACCGTGCCCATCTCGGGAACGGTCAGCGTCCCGGTCATTAACAAACGCTCCGCCGAAACCGTCGTCGTCACCAGCCACGCGCAAACGATCGTCATCGGGGGACTGATGCAGGACAGCAAAGTCGAAACCACCCGGCGAGTGCCTATACTGGGCGACATTCCGATACTCGGAATACCCTTCCGACGGAAAATCAAAGAAGACACCAAAACGGAATTACTGATCTTCGTCACACCCTATGTCGTGCAAACTCCGCGCTCCATTCCGGAACTCAACATGGACGAAATAAAGCGAACCAAGCTCACGCCGGGCGCCTTTCCTCAGACTTCGCTCGACCGGTATCTTGACGGGGTTCCAATTGAAGCCCAAAAACCGAAAAAGGGCGCCAAGCCAAAGAAAAGCGCGCGGGCGAAACCGGACACGAAAGCGCCCGCGCCGGAGAAAGCGCCCAAAGCCAACTGATCCAGATTCCGTCCCGTCGGGCCCAGTTCAAGATTAAGAACGCGGGGCAATTAAGAATCGGGAAACCCGCCCTACCCTGCAAAATAACTCTTCAACGCCTGCAGCAGCGCGCGGTAGATCGGATTGCAGAAATCTCCCACCGCTTCGTTCGCGTCGGATTCATAGGACGATTTCCATTCGATGAGCGTGGCGTCGTTTTCGGTGATCGGAACTAGCCGCACTTCGCCGAGATAGTTGCTGACGTCGTCCTTGGAAATCGGGCTGGGACCGTCGTCGATGGTGTACGACAGGCTGTAATCGTCGTCATTCAACGTGCGCAGCGTCTCGTGAATCGCCTCGTTGAGCACGCGCCCGGCGCCGGGCTCATCCCCGGGAACATCGCCCACGGGCTCGACGCTCGTAATGACGCCGGCGGCCCAGTCCATCTTGTGGAAGTTTCGAATTTTGTCCCAGACCGCGGCGATCGGGGCGTTGATAACGGAAGTGTTGTAGCAGGAACCCATGGCCGTTGTGATACATGCGAGCGGCTCCCTATTCCGAGGAAAATTTAAAAGCCGACGCAGCTGCCCGCCGTCAATTC
>Ga0302117_10000773_pt1 | contig 14633 bp, 13 predicted proteins | sample AG5_322_MG_FD_203112 | JGI IMG/M metagenome (GOLD analysis project Ga0302117, IMG submission 203112) | Marine microbial communities from Western Arctic Ocean, Canada - AG5_32.2 | ecosystem: Environmental > Aquatic > Marine > Oceanic | place: Canada: Western Arctic Ocean | collected 2017-10-01 | reverse complement strand
TAAAGTCGAAAGTCTGTGACCGTGCCTTCAGATCAACAGACGCCTGGTAGATCAAAGCATCACTGGTAACCAGATAAAGCGTCTCACCATTTAGCGCAATGCCTTCGAAATCCCGTTCAAATTCCGGAGAACCCAGCCATCCAAATCGCTCAATCGAATGATCAACCAGAGAGACGTGATAGATCACTGCAAATTCATCGTCGTGCAAGAGGATTGACTGATCTGTCATGACAGCAATCCCGGAGGCCTCATTAACAAACTCAGGTAACCACCACTGGTCATCCTGACCCGCGACCCGTTCCAGTTCGATGGGAGGCTCTGAGCGCGCATGCTCAGCGGACAAAGACAGATACAGGAGCCCGAGGAACCCCAATACCACAGCGTTCAATCGGAGCCCCGGCGCAACACTATTAAGGTCGCTCACCCTCGATATAGTCATCTATCAGTTCGTGGTATCGACGAATTCTCGTTTCCTGCTTTGACAAATAAACGCCTTTGAATCCACGTGAACGAAAACCCTTTTGCTGTTGAATAAATACAGCGATATCCTGAGTGATTGTCATTCCCATGACTTCTTCACCAAACTCATAGACGACATGAGGAACCTCAGCATCCCGCGCCACCGGTCCAAGCATCGTTGCAACAGGTGTTGTCTCTCCTTCAGGTGCACTAGCGTACCACCAGTTATCGAATACACATTGCTCAGGGTCCAGCGTCGGATGCGGCCTGGCCCTAAGGAAATGAAAACCGTCTGCCCAGATAGAAACAGCGAAGTTCGGAAACAGCGTGTAATGAAATGCATCAGTGAACTGCTCATCTGGTATTTTCTCGTAATGCACATAACCACGCCCCGGACCCAGTTCTCGCTTCGCTTTCTGGAGAGCCTCTCGAGTATCCTCGGGCTTGCCCTTAAATTCATCAGGATCCAGTTCCCATTGACGTAACTCGCTCGCAAGCGGCTCCATGATATTGCCTTCTTCGTCAGTTGCACCAACACCGAATCCCCCTTTCATGATCATCCGGTTGTGACCTTCATCTGACAGGTCAAAACGGGTTTCCTTGAAATAGGTATCGATACCGCCACGAATTTTCTTGCGGTCGGTAGCCGGGGTTGCTGCCATGTGTACGGTTGGCACGTGGTATGACTCATTGAAATTATCAAGGACCACCTTCCAGTTACACGGAAGATTTACCGTCGGCGCTGCGTATCGTTTCCAGGATTGAATATCTCTTGCTTGCCACTCATCCCATATAGGACCTAGATACTCTTTCAGGCTGACACAGTCCAAATCCATATTGATCCAGACAAATCCTGCAAAGGTCTCGCAAGCTACCTCTGCTAATCGGACCTTGCCGCAGGGGTTACCTTCCGGAAAATCCTCCTTGTCAGGCGCAAAATTTAACGTGCCATCAGGCATGAATGCCCAGCTATGATATTTACAGACGAATCTTTTTACGCTTCCTGTCTCCTCGGCAACCAGCGGATTTCCACGGTGTTGGCAAACGTTATAGAAAGCCTTAACAGAACCGTCGGTTTGTCGAACCATCAGGATTGATTCCGGCCCAACTTCTTCCATTTGCCAATCACCAGGATTCGGCATCTCAGACTCCCGGCCAAGCAGGAGCCAGACTTTGGTCCACATCCCCTCCCATTCCGCGAGTGCAAACTCCTTCGAGGTATATCGGGCTCCTTCCACTCGTGACCCACGCGTTTCCTGTTCAGGGTAGGCGTCTACCTGCATGACTGACATGTTATTCACCACGTTGTAATTGATATAAAAATCGTAAGCCCCCCACCCTGGACAGTCAAGCAGAGGCAGGCATTCACGGCGTAGATTATTGATTCTCAAGTCAATACTCTGCACATAGATGAACCTTTCGTGTAGTCTGCCCGCTAAATGTCTACCTCAACTGTCATCTCGAAACACCAACTAACAGGCCTCTACGTCCTTACCGCTATCCTGATGGTAGGTTATGGCGCAATTTTTTCACTACTCGCCGAGATCCGGGATACCTTCGGGTTCAGCGCAACGGGCATTGGGCTTATCGGTGCTGCGGCATTTGTCTCGGGCTTCATCGCCCAATTGGGTCTGTCACGCTATGCCGACCTGGGGTATGGCACCCTCATGATGAAAGCGGGACTTCTCTTCTGTATTGTCGCTACAGCATGGATGGTTTTCGCCGATAGTCTTCCAGAATGGATTGGTTCCAGGGCTGCGCTCGGTTTTGGCGCAGGAATAGTGCGACCGGCAATCAGGCGACTCGTGGTTGTTGATGACCCAGCGAGCGCCGGGTATTCCCTTGGGGTTCTAGCGGCCTATGAAACTGCTGGATTTCTGGTCGGTCCTGCCATCGCAGCGTTCATCAACACATGGTTTGGGCTCAGTGAAACCTTCGTTGTGCTGACTATCCTGCTTGTTATCGTGTTTCCAGTGGTGCTTGGGGTGAATGTTCCTGCGGCGAAAACCCCACCCGGCAAAGCCATCGTTCTTGAGCTAATTAAATCACCGGCGATGCAGTCGTGTCTCGCCATGGGCGCCGCGTTCTGGATAACGATCGGTGTGTTTGAAGTCATCTGGGCCATCTTCCTTTCAGATCTTGGTGCAACCCAGATATTCATCGGACTCAGCATGAGCCTTTTTGGGCTGCCTATGATATTCATTTCACCCAGGGCGGGTTCACTTGCACAGAACCGCGGACCACTCAATATTGCGATCCTGAGTATAGGGGTCGCCATCGTATGCATGTTTAGCTATGGCTTTATCGACAGTATCTGGGTGATTTGCATCCCGCTCTGCATCCATGCCATTGCGGACGCCTTTACCATGCCAGCGACACAATTCGCTGTCACTAAGGCAAGCGGCGAAAATGCTATCGCTTCAGGTCAGGGACTTTTTGGCGCAACTGGGATGCTAGTAGCCGCTATGACTGCGTCAGCGGGTGGATGGTTGTACGATCTGTCGGGCGCTTCTGGTCTGTGGTGGATATCTGCAAGCGCAATGATTGTACTCATGCTAATCGCGTGGTGGCGCGGTGGCGACCTTCGGCAACCACCCCCCACACACTAAAAGCAATTTAGATTCCCCGCTTTCCAGCCTCTCCCATAAATGGTTGATACTCAGCAAATGGCGACGGGTTGTTAGAACCTATCGTAATACCTGCGTCTGTGGTCAAAGTCAGTCCCGAGGTATAGCCTGATTCATCACTCGCGAGAAAGAGTACCGCATTAACAACATCTTCCGGCAATCCGGGACGCCCTTTCAGAGGTGATACCTCTGCAAGATTTTTTCTTGTTGTTTCAAGGTCTGTATGGTCTCCCATGGTCGCAGCGACCATCGGTGTCGCCATACCCGCTGGTGAAATACAATTTACCCTGATGCCATATCGCGCTAACTCAGCCGCAACGCTTTTAGTGATTCCGATGATGGCATGTTTGGCCGCAGTATAAGCGTGTGGCCCAAGACCACCCATGATCCCCGCAGTACTAGACATGCTGACGATCGATCCGGTTTCCCTGGGGATCATGACCCTTGCCGCATGTTTACAACCGTAAAAGCAGCCGTTCACATGAATATCCATGGTGCGCTGCCATTCCTCCGCAGGTGTCGTCGCAATAGGACCGACCGCTCCAACAACACCGGCGTTGTTGTACATGATGTCCAATTGACCGTAACGAGATACAGCGGTATCGACCATATTGGCGACCTCGTCCTCTTTGGTCACATCACAATGGACAAAAACGGCTGCATCACCAAGTTCATCCGCAAGAGCCTGACCCGCATCGTCCTGGATATCACCCATGACAACTTTGCCACCTTCTTCTATGAAACGCCTGGTCGCGCCTGCACCAAACCCACTTGCGGCCCCGGTAATCGCGGCAACTTTTCCCTCTATTCGTCCAGCCATGTGTTTTTCCCTCTACGTGAAATTAATAAAATATCTGCCTATTAGGAGACCATTAAAACAGAATCAGGGCTTGCACTTCGAATGGTTTTACTGAGAAGGTCATTCCCTCTAAATCTAAAGAAGTAGTGCTGTATCAGCCAAAAGATCCCATACCCCGACCGTAAGTACGCCTGGTTTGTCGTTTTTGTGCTGATTCTTGCCTCCTTAATCGCCTTTATTGATCGTCAGGTAGTGGCTATTGTCGTTGGACCAATGAAGGAAGACCTGGGGGTCGGTGATACCGAAATCGGCTGGCTTTATGGCGTATTCGCCTTATTTTACGCGGTTGCCGCGCTCCCGATCGCCACCATGGCAGACAAGAAGAGCCGAAAACACATCATCGCGATTGGCATCTTTCTTTGGTCGCTGCTTACTATTGCCTGCGGCCTGACCCGAAGCTACTGGCAGATATTTTTTGCCCGTATCGGGGTCGGGGTTGGCGAAGCCACACTTAGCCCATCAACAACGTCACTTATTGGTGACTATTTCCCGCGCAAAGATATCCCCTTGGCCTTAAGTATTTTCGCTACCGGCCCAATCATCGGCACCGGCATCGCTTTTGTGATTGGTGGCTTTGTACTTGATATGGTCGAGCACTCGAACCCCATGGTACTGCCTTTCTTCGGCGCCTTAAAACCCTGGCAACAAACATTCATTTATGTGGGCCTGCCGGGGATGTTCCTCGCGGCATTTTTCCTGTTACTCAAGGAACCCGCTCGAAGGCCCTCGATGTCGCCTGATACCGGGACAAGTGACACCGCACAACTCATCGCTTTCTACAAGGACAATGCTCGCACAATCACCTTCCATCACCTTGGTTTTGTCTCCCTGGTGCTTACCGGATACGCGTTCGTATTCTGGAGCATTACCTTCTTTGTACGCATACATGATGTACCTGCCGCCGAAGCATCTCAGGTATTTGGCTGGATCTTTATTGTCTTTGGTCCAATGGGACCTTTGTTAATCGCTTATCTCGCCAAGAAGCTGACTGACCGGGGATACCAGGATGCAAACATGACCGCGGGAATGATTGGTGGAATCCTGACTATTCCAACTGTTCTGCTGATTCAGGCGGCGCCAACCGCCACCTGGGCATTTATTTTCTATGCTCCGGCACTACTTGCGGTCAATTCGCCTTTTGGTATCGCCGCTGGCGCGTTGCCGGTGATTACTCCGCCACATCTGCGAGCACGGGTAGCCGCTATTTACATGCTAACCGGCGCATCAGGCATGATGTTTGGCCCACCCCTTGCCGGGGCGTTTAACGAATATATCTTCCCTGGTGACGACGGCATTCGATACTCCATGATTACCATGACATGTTTTTTTGGCATACTGGGTATCGTACTCCTCTGGTTCTCTCGCAAGCCATATGCCGAATCCATGAAAAAAGCCGCCCTCTGGGCAGAAGATTAAGTGTAGTTATGGAAATTATTTCACAATCAAAAAACCACAACGGGACACAATTCGTTTACCGACATGATGCGGAAACGCTCGGTTGTTCGATGAATTTTGGTATTTACCTGCCGGATAATCTATCGGCTCCCGCTCCTACCCTGTTTTGGCTCTCGGGCCTGACCTGCACCCAGGATAACTTTATTACCAAGGCGGGCGCGCAGCGCGTCGCCAGTGAACTCGGTATGATCCTGGTTGCGCCGGATACCTCCCCACGTGGCGAGGATGTTCCTGATGACCCTGACGGCGCCTACGACTTTGGACTAGGCGCGGGTTTTTACGTTAACGCCACACAATCCCCCTGGCAGCAGCATTACCAAATGCGCAATTATATCGAGCAGGAGTTGTACCAGCTGATTCTGGAATCGTTCCCGGTGGACCAGAAAAGACTCGGTATCTTCGGGCATTCAATGGGGGGGCATGGCGCACTCACCATGGCACTTCGTGCACCGGACAAGTTCAGGTCAGTTTCTGCGTTTTCACCGATTTGCTCCCCTATAAACAGCCCCTGGGGAGAAAAGGCGCTAGGAAGATATCTTGGTGAAGATCAAACCGCCTGGCGGGAATACGATGCCTGCTCGCTGATCGAGGATGGCGCGCATGTCACCTCTATCCTGGTAGACCAGGGGACTGATGACAACTTTCTGAAAGAGCAACTAAAGCCAGGTCTTCTCGAGTTGGCATGTAGCACTGCAGGAATCGATCTAACCCTAAGAATGCAGCCAGAGTTCGATCACAGCTATTATTTCATCGCGAGTTTCATGGAAGACCACTTGCGCTGGCATTCAGGTCACCTCCGTTAGCGACTCGCAGCACACCGCGGCGGACTCTACTGTTGTAGCGAGTATCGCATATTGTTATTTTGGACCTATGACTGAAATTAATCGAATGGAAGACCCGATCATACCCACTTCTGTTGAAGACGTGACGTTGATCGACCCTGAAATACAGGAGTGTCCTTTCCCAACCTATGACCTACTTCGGGAAGAGGCGCCGGTGTTTATGGACCCTGTCACGGGAATGTTTGTCGTGACGCGATACGACGACCTTCGCAGAGTTGCGCTTGATTATGACAACTTCAGTAACCATCGTCATTCCAATGATCCCGAAATGCATACCCCAAGCCAGCAGATCGCTCACAAACTGTTTCTGGCAAAAGGATGGGTTCCCGGTAAATCACTTGCCGCTCGAGATGATCCGGACCACAAGCAAATGCGTTCATTGTTTGACGATGCTTTTCGTCCTAAGCGCATTGCAGAAATAGAAGGTGACGTTCAGAAACTTGCCTATGACCTGATTGATGACTTCATTGCTGATCAAGAATGTGACTATGTTCAGCAATATGCGGTACCACTGCCCTTGTTCATTATATGTAGGCAAATGGGTGCAAAGGATGAGGACGTCTGGCAAATAAAGAAATGGACAGATGCCTGGATAAAAGGCGGCACTATCGGTCTGGATGAAGAAGGCGTCATCTGGGCAACAGAAATGGAAATCCAGGCGCAGCATTACTTTCAGGCCATCTTCGAAAAACTTCGCGTGCAACCGGATGACACACTTCTCTCTGACCTTGTGAACAATGAAGTTCCCGGCTGGGGCCGCACATTGTCCGACAGTGAACTGCATGCCGAGATGATGCAGGACACGTTCGTCGGCGGATCTGAAACGACAACCAACGCCATGTCTGCGGGCATCATGTTGCTGGATAAGAATCCGGCAGTCTGGCAGAAACTAAAAAAAGATCCGGGCAAGTACCTCAACACCTTCGTTGAAGAGGTCGTAAGACTGGAAAGCCCAGTACAGGGTTTAACTCGCCTGGCAAAAAATGACGTTGAAATCGACGGTGTTTGCATACCTAAAGGCTCCGTCATCGATATCAGGTACGGTGCAGGCAACCGGGACCCAAGACATTTTAGTTGTCCGCACGACGTAGATATAGAGCGAAAAAATGCGGCCTCACATCTCGGTTTCAGTACGGGTACTCATTACTGCCTTGGTGCCCCACTTGCTCGCAGAGAACTCTACTGGGGGTTCAAGGCATTTATTGATCGGATAGATTCGTTTCGGGTTGTGCCCGAAAAAAACAACTTGCGACATCTGCCCAACTACAGCTTAAGAATACTGAAAGAACTTCACATAGAATTCACGCCTAAATAATCTACTCTTAAATATTACGCATACATTTTCTCCGTATAAACTTTTTCGCATAAACTTTTGCATAACCAAAGGACACTCTCGATGACAAAACTCAGCGCACCCGGCCACCCATTCCAATATGCCTGGCACGTCCCTGATCTGGATAAAGCCATTGACTACTGGGCTAACGTTGCCGGCGTTGGTCCTTTTTTCATCAATGAGGTAGACAGCAACACGATGGAAGGTTTCCAGTATCGGGGCGGAGACGGCAACCTGCAGATGCGCGTCGCCTGGGGGCAAAGCAAGGAAGGACAGATTGAGCTGATCGAAGTCAACTCAACGGAGCCCAATGTCTATCACGACCTGGTACCGAAGGATCAGGTTGGCTTCCACCACATTGGTATCTGGTCCGATGACTATTTCGCTGATAAAGCGCTGCTTACCGAACGGTATGAGAACGTCATGGACATGGGTACCAACACGAACATCTGCTACTTCGACACGTCTGCAGACAGCGGCAACATGCTGGAACTGATAGAGAGAAACGATGGCATTATTGGCCTTTTCGGAATGATTACCAAAGCCGCAGAGGAATGGGACGGCACCAAACCTGCCCGAACCATGGCCGAACTGATGGGTGGATGATACGCACAGGATAGGAAAATGACTCAGGCTGAATACGGCAAGGAAGATCAAACCTTCCAGGCGGCAGGCGGCATAGACGGCATTCAACAACTAGTTGAAGACTTCTATGGTGTTATGTCGAGCAGGGACTATGCCGCTGTCATACGTCACATGCATCCGGGCGATCTAACCGTTAGCATTGATAAACTGGCAAGGTTTCTTTGTGGCTGGATGGGCGGTCCAAAAAGGTACAGCGAGAAATACGGCGGGATCGCAATCCCGCCCGCCCATTCACACTTGCCCGTGGGTGAGTCCGAGAAACAGGCATGGCTGGATTGCATGCGCGAAGCCCTCGATAAGCAAGACTATCCGGCCGAGCTGAAGGAATACCTGATTGAACAGCTCACTGTCCCGGCCAGTCGGATAGTTTTACTCAGGCAGAAGATCCAACAATCACAGGCACAGCAACAACAATAAACCATTAATAGGAAGAGGTTCATGGCAGTAACCCCTTTAGGCGTAACGTTTGGTAGTCTCGGTGTACTGGGACCAAAAGCAGTCACGGACATAGCAATCAATGCCCAGACTTTGGGCTACAAATCATTCTGGACAGTCGAAGCAAACGGCACTGATGCGATGTCTTTACTGGGCGCGGTGAGCCATGCAGCACCAAAACTGGACCTGGCCACTGGAATCATCCCCATCCAGCTAAGAACGCCGACCCTGACGGCCATGACGGCCGCAACATTGCAGGCACTCAACCCTGACGTTGATGTTTTGCTGGGCATTGGTGTCTCAGCCCCGGGGATTCTTATGCAACATGGCGAGCGAGCGACCGATAAACCCATCGGTATGATGCGTGAGTATGTCGCACTACTCAGGGAATGCCTTTCCGGTGAGCCCGTTACCTTTGAAGGTGATTACTTCCGGGCCAAGCGATTTCGTCTCGGCGTTCGACTCGGAGAACGGAAACCAAAAATTATCATGGCGGCATTGAACCCACAGATGCTGAAATTGGCCGGGGAAGTCGCCGATGGCGTTCTGCTGAACTACCTGCCAGCCTCACACGTTGGCACATCCATCGAACAGGTCAGAAAAGGCGGCGATGCTAAAATTTACGCGTACGTACACGCCGCCGTCGGCGATTTTGAGCGCAGCGCCAAGTCAGCCAGAAAAGACCTGTTTAACTATGCCATGGCAGATGGATACGCCCGCATGTTCAGCCAGGCCGGTTTCGAGGATGAAATCAAAGAGCTGCGAGCACGCCAGGCCGAGAAGGATCGCGAGGGCGCGTTAGCAGCAGTTTCAGAACGCATGATCCAGGCCATTGACTTTATCGGCAACGAACCCGAAGTAACCGACTTCGTAAAAGATTATGTCGACGCAGGCGTAGAACATCCCGTTCTCATGCCACTACCATGGGGCGAGGACAGAAGAGCGGTCACCGACGCCACCATGAGAGCTGCCATTAAAGCCATAACCTAAATGAGACAATAACGACATGAGTGACAGTAAAAAATTCAGGCACTGGCACTGGGATGAGCGATATGCAGACAGTGATTACCTGTTCGGTACCGCGCCCAATGACTTCCTGAAATCCGTTGCGGATCGCCTGGCGCCGAATTCACGGATACTGTGCCTGGCTGATGGCGAAGGACGAAACGGCGTATACCTTGCGACACTGGGGCACAAGGTTACCGTGGTAGATCAATCACGGGTTGGTCTCGAGAAAGCCAAAAAGCTGGCGGAACAAAAACAGGTCTCAATCGAGACCATCAAAGCCGACCTTGCTGAATACGACCTTGGCGTTGAATCATGGGACTGCATTGTGTCCATTTTCTTCCATATCCCCAGCGCAGCTCGAGCTCATATTTATCCACGCATCATCACCGCATTAAAGCCGGGCGGCATCCTGATTCTTGAATCCTATACACCGGAACAACTCAACCATGGCACTGGCGGCCCATCGATCGCTGATTTGATGCTGACAAAAGGTGAGCTTGCACAAAACTTCTCTGAAATGAACGTAAAGCATCTGGAAGAACTTGAACGGGAAGTCATTGAAGGAGCCGGTCACACAGGTTTAGCGTCGGTAGTACAATTACTTGCACTGCGCTAGTCCGGTGCGCGAACAGTCGCCCCGCTATGACCCCACCAGAAATTCTCGAGCGACAATAACGAATTCTTTGATACCTGCATTGCCTTGCATTCAGTAGTCCATACTATTTAATCTTCTTCACGATTGCGCTGATACCGGCAAGTACATAGGCCAGCACATTATCTATCGTCTTCTCGCGATTAACCCTTACACGCCCTGCATATTGAGCGGCCGCGATAGAGCTCCCCGAAGACATACTTGCCACCAATTCAGCCTGCGATTTAGTCAGCTTGAAACTCTTGGCGGTACTTTGAACCACAAACTCCGCAGCCTGCTGCCTATCTTTCTTCAAATGGCGCTCAATGAGCTCAACAATCTCAGGCTGACTCTGCAATATAAGCAAGATACTGCCCGGTGCATGATGATCAAAATTACTGGTGACGTAGGCTCGAACCACATCATCGAAGCTTTTAGCAGCCCCAACTTCAGCAACTGTTTTCAGCCAGTAACTTTCGTATTCCTGTACAAGAAGTGACTTCAGCAGTGCCTGTCGACCTGAAAAATAGTTATAAACCAGAGGCGTGGTAACCCCTGCGGTGCACGCCAGGGCCTCCATCGTAAAACGTTGTAAGCCCCCTTCGACGATCATCGCTTTGGCAGTATCTAATAGCTGTTTTTTTGCGCGCTGCCGGAGACAGACGAGTTCTGACAGTAGCATTCATCGGCAATTACCAAGCGTAGGCTTCAGGAGACTCGCCACAAGGTGGGAATATCTCATCCAGTTGCTCAAGGGTTGGCGGTTCAAGGCGGATATCAGGAACCTGCAGCACAGATTTTAGTTGCTCTACACTTGCTGGACCAATGATAGTAGCCGCCACGCCAGGCTGATGAAGTAACCAGCTAAGCGCAATGGCGCTCGGTGATTCACCCAACTCACGACAAAGACGATCAAACTGGCTAAGTTGTTCCCTGCGTTCAGCGACAACCTTTTGCATCTCTGCTGATTGCCGACGACCTGTCGATGCATCCCCACCACCGGCCAGTAATCCTCCCGCGAGAGGGCTCCAGGGTATTAAGCCAAGGCCATACTCCCGACAGGCTGGCAGTACCTCAAGCTCGACTCGGCGTTCAACCAGGTTGTATAGGCTTTGTTCAGAGATCAGACCTAGTCTTTGTCGAGCAATCGCTTTCTCGTTGGCTCGTGCAATTGCCCAGCCTGGAAAATTGCTTGAACCAACATAGGTAATCTTGCCCTGGCTGATCAGCCTATCCATGGCCTGCCAGATCTCCTCAATGGGTGCTGATCGGTCAATGTGATGCATCTGGTAAAGGTCGATATGTTCTACACCAAGTCTCTTCAGACTGGCATCACAGGCCATCTGAATATGCCGGGCAGACAAACCATGATCGTTAATATCATCAGACATCGGTTCATGGGCTTTCGTTGCTAATACGATGTGCTCGCGTCGCGATTTATCTTCAGCCAACCATCGGCCCAATATTTTCTCCGTTGTACCAACACCCAGATCGCCACCGTATTGATTTGCGGTGTCGATGAAATTGATCCCGGCATTTACTGACTGGTTCAATATTTCGAATGAATCACTCTCTGATGTACGAGGTCCAAAGTTCATCGTTCCCAGACAAAGTTCACTAACACTAAGTGCGGAGCGGCCCAGTTGGCGGTATTTCATAGAACTATTCCTTAAAGATTCAAACCTTCTTAAAGCATTGGTTTCTAACTCATGGGTTTCTAACTCAAGGCGCCCGAAGTGTTGTACCCGTCACCAGTTCTTCACTCGAGTCCATGACGCTGAATCTAACCAGTTGTTGAGCATGAACTGAGAGCTTCTTGTAATCCTGATAGCTAATGCCTGGCACCAGAGGTTCGCGGAACCAGGGTGCATAGAATTCCAAATTCGGGATCGCTCTCGTAGCATCAGATAAGTTGGGTGTTCCACCGTGCCAGGCCCGAACATCTCTAAGCATCACTGCTCCGGCCGGTGCCGGACAAACCGTACTCAGCTTCATCCACTCTGGCTCTTCTTTCAGATTGGGTATTTTTGCCCGAGAATTCTGCGTGCCCGGAATCTGGCGAGTTGCCCCATTCAATCGAGTCACATCCTGCGGCAGGAAATTTGCGCAAATATAAGGTGCAGGCAGATCTCGCAGGCTGACCTGGCCGCGCCAGTCATAAAAGGAACTAAATGGTGTCTTGCCGCCTTCGAACCAGTCGTTTACATCGGAATGCAATGGCTGGTAGTCAACTGCGCCCGGCAGGCAAAAATCCCCGCTCGCTGCGCGCAAAATATAGTCTGTGGAACCAAATATTGGCGTCAGGATTTTGGACAGCACAGGTACATCCAGCAGCATCTGCCAGGCCGGTCGGTGAAGCTGACTCCTGGTCAGGCTCGAACCACCAAAGGAATAGCGATGAGAACCCCTGTTGCCGTGATTATCCGGATCCAACACGGCGACTTCATTGATAACATCATTACAGCCTGATGCCAGAAAATCTATTTGCTCGCTATTGAGCACATCGCCAATAACAACAAATCCATCCCGCTTGAACAAACTCACCGCCTCATCGACGTCGTTACGGCCCAGGATCTGTAGCCCCTTAATACCATTATTGGTTTCAAGATGCGCTTTCAATTCCAGAACTTGAGGATCATCTTTCGATTTATCTGACCAGCCGGTTGGCTCCCCAGTTTCCGCGCCTGTTTTTGTCACGGGCATCTCTTTTCCCCCTAGGTGTAGTCTGGGGCCCACATTGGATGGCTTTAGTTTTACGTGCAGATTTCAGACGCTCTTATTTTAGAATTAATAAAATAAGAGTCAACCCAAACCCATCACGGCATGCTAGCGACATGGATCAAGCTCACTTTTAGTTTCGTCACCATCCATTTGCTTTCCTTGTTTTTTCTCGCACCAGGACGAACAACAAAATTACCCACAAGTCAGCTTTAGCCGTCGGCTGAATGAAGCGGCAGAAAATACCATCTTGATCCTGGTACCTCTCTTACGGCATCCTTCAAGGTAACGCTCTTTGCTTCAACCCAATAAAAAAGGAACACGAAAAAATGACCGACTACGCAACAGTCTCTGTCGAAGAAGCTGCACTCACTGGTATGGCAAGCGCTGTGCATGCTGCAGTAAAACCCGGAACGATGGCAGTGACGGATCAACACGGAAAGGTACTCACGTGGTCGGAACTCAATGGAAAAGCTAACCAGCTCGCTAACTATTTTCTCTCACTGGGTATCGGAGGGGACGATGGCGTCGCCCTGCTCTGCGGCAACAGAGTTGAGTACACCATCGTCTTTATGGCAGCACTGCGGAGCGGCGTCAGGCTGACACCCATTAACTGGCACCTCACCAGCGAGGAAGTCGGTTATATTATCGACAATTGTGATGCTCGAGTTTTTCTGGCGGATATCAGTTTTGCCGAAACAGCAAGCCGCGCGCTCAGCATGAGTGGACGGGTCGAATCCAGCTTGTCGATTGGCGGCGATCTTGCTCAATTTGATGCCTTCGATGACGTACTGGAAATCTTCTCGTTAGAGAACATTTCCAATCCCACTCTGGGTGGTGGCATGCTTTACACCTCGGGCACAACAGGCAGACCCAAAGGCGTTTACCGCAAAGAAAGACCCCCAATATTGCCGGACTACTCTGAGCGCGGATATGCCTCCGGTAATGAAGTTGCGCTTTGCACTGGCCCCGCTTATCACGCTGCACCATTGCTCATTGACGTACTGACGCCACTGATTTCGGGCGCATCCCTGGTGATGATGGATCGATGGGACCCGGAACAAACACTAAAATTGATCAGCCAATATAAGGTGACTCACAGCCATATGGTGGCCACCATGTTTCACCGCCTACTGCGCCTCGATGAATCGGTAAAACAGCAATACAACCTGTCAAGCCTTAAACGCATCACCCATGGCGCAGCGCCCTGCCCCGTTCATGTCAAGCATGAGATGATCGATTGGTTTGGCCCGGTACTGGTTGAATACTACGCCGCCACTGAAGGTGGCGGCGGTTTTCTCATTGATTCACATGAATGGCTGACAAAACCGGGCAGTGTCGGGCGCCCTGGACCGGAATTCGATAATAAAATTATGGATGATGAAGGCAACGATGTCCCTGTGGGGGAAATAGGTACCATTTATATGCGCGCCCCTGATTCAGGTCGATTTGAATACTATAAAGATGGCAGCAAGACGTCCTCGTCCTACAGGGGTGACTATTTTACATTAGGGGATATGGGCTACTTCGATGAAGACGGATACCTGTTTCTGACTGGTCGGACGGCTGAGTTGATTATCTCGGGTGGCGTTAACATCTACCCACAGGAAGTCGACAGCGC
>Ga0302117_10000771_pt1 | contig 14637 bp, 6 predicted proteins | sample AG5_322_MG_FD_203112 | JGI IMG/M metagenome (GOLD analysis project Ga0302117, IMG submission 203112) | Marine microbial communities from Western Arctic Ocean, Canada - AG5_32.2 | ecosystem: Environmental > Aquatic > Marine > Oceanic | place: Canada: Western Arctic Ocean | collected 2017-10-01 | reverse complement strand
AGCTCTAAGTTTGTTGCTTTGCGAGGAGGATGGAAATTGTGTGTATTTGGATAAGAATTCATATCCGTTCCTGCTGAATGAGCGCCAACTTGTTTCATATTCACCCTTAGCATATAGAGCCGATCCTTCCTTCAAACTTTTTTGGACGAATAGAATCGCATCGACTGTGGTTATATCCTTTTCGGGTAATTCCATTGGATCAGGGATTACGGACCCGATTGCGTTGATGAGCCCATTGAACGCTTCCGAATCGGATTCGATGATTCGGATGCCACTAATTTTTGACTTACCCTCGCCCTGAGTGAGATAAATTGGAGCCCCGTGGATTGTTCTAAGCTTATTATACGGCTTTGGGTTTTCGCTAACGTGCTTGCCGACAATCACATGCCGTGCCAATATCCCGTATAGATCTTCCGATCCCGAATCACCGTGGTTTTTGGCTAAGGATTTGTAAGGTTCTTTCTCCCACGCTTCATTGACGGGAGCAAATATCGTGTACTGAGACCTGGATGATGCCAAAGGCAAGTCTAGTCCCGTCTCTTTAAGCAACCCAACCAACTTGCTGAAACGCTCTTCGTTTTTGAGCATTTCAAGCAGGCTGTTTTCAGCCGGCAATATGACTGAATCGATCACGTGAATGATGCCGTTCGCACAGGGTATGTCCGTTTCAATGATTTTCGCTTCGTCTATGGTGGCATGTTTCCCGTGAAGTTTATAATTCAACTGTTGGCCAAAGGCACTGAATGGCGTAACATCGGAAACACCCAGACTACGGCGTCCACCCGATGATTTGCCGTACGCAAAAACGCTTTCCGTAATGTGATGCTTGATGATATCTTCCAACCGTTCGTCGTTTTCGGGAAGAAATAGGGATGCGAGCACTTGAGGCGGAAGTTTTTTAAACGCATCATCCGTAGGGGCAAAGGTCGTGTACAGGCTGTGCATATTTTGAAACAGCTTGCCTTGACGGCTGGCCGTGATGGCCTTAGTGAAAATGGTGAACCTGCCGTCCTTTTGGAGACGCTGGAACAAATCGTCCGTCGTTGGAGTAAGCACCGAATCAATTAAGTAAATGACCCCGTTGGAACAAGGGATCACTTTGGCTGTAAAACGGGCATCACCAATCATTCCCTTTTTGTAGTTAACAGTCAGAAACTGACTGGTAGTCATACGGAGCAAAGAATATTTTTCTATAAAAATTGGTGCTTCTGCAGACTCTTTGACATGAAATCCAAAAACTTCCTCTAGACGGTCGTCATTACGAGGATCAAGCAATTTATCCACTGTTCCTTTAGGCAAATTCTTGAATGCTGCATCGGTGGGAGCGAAAACCGTATAACTTGCGCTGGTATTTTCGGACAGCGTGGATCCGACCCCGGTTTTTTCGAGAAGCTGGAGAAAGCTCGATAACTCCGGCATTTCCCGGATGGTACGGCCAATGGTCTTGGCTTCTGCAGGGTTCGCTGCTTGAAGGCTGAGAGTGAGAACCGAAAGGGAGACGATGATAGCAAGGAATTTCATTAGTAAAGGTGGAAGAATAATTTATTGAATTATGGGCTAAAAAAAACGCGGACTCCCTTCGATGGAAGCCCGCGTTATCAAAGTGACAGAGGTGTGTTAGTTGGCAGAGGCGAGCACGTGGTCGAAGGCTTTTCTCATGATCCAAGCCTGTGATGTCGGGCATCGTTCGGCTGAAGCCTTGTGGAGCGCTGTCTTGATGGTCTTGGTGGCGACCGGGCAAGCTGAGGAAGAACACTGACCGAGGACATCCTTGCCTGCTTTCATGTACAAAACTGCGGCCTGAGCGTGATGACCGGAATTGAACATTGGAACGCCCTTGTGAATGGCTTGCTTGATGATGTGGTTGGTGTTTCCCGCAACCTTTTTGGTGGCAGGGATCAAAACTGCGTCAATCACGTGTATGATCCCGTTAGAGGTCTTGATGTCGGCCTTGATTACCTTGGATTTGTTAATCATCAAGGTTTTGCCGGAGGGCTTGATGGTGATTTCGGCACCGTTGACAGTTTTGGCGGAGTCGAGCTTGGCGGCCTTCTTCGCCTTAACTTTGCCGGAAACAACATGGTAAGTAAGGATGCTTACAAGTTTTTGCTTGTTCTCAGGTTTGAGAAGAGATTCGACCGTACCCTTGGGCAACTTGGCAAAAGCCTCGTCAGTCGGCGCAAAAACCGTGAAAGGGCCTTCGCCCTTGAGCGTGTCGACAAGGCCGGCTGCCTTTACTGCGGCGACAAGCGTCTTGAAGCTCCCTGCGGCGACGGCGGTGTCCACGATGTCTTTTTTAGGTGCTCCCGAAAGAAGGGAAGCGATCATTAATAAGGATGTTACGGATGTGATTATTTTTTTCATTATGTTTTTAGTTAGTCGTTAAGGAATTAGAAGATTATTAAATTCTATAATTAAGGTATTCGTGTGAAATTGACTTTTGGATTCAAAAATAAAGGTTTTTTTCAGTTTATGGAAATATCTACCTTGTGGAAGCGAGGACGCGATCGGTTGCTTTTATCATGATCCGATCCTGTGAGGTCGGACACCCTCTGGGTGATGCCACGCGCAATGCCGTCTTGACGCTTTTGGCGGCGGATGGACGGATCGGAGTTGATTGTTTATCCGGTTTCTCTTTACCGGAGTACAAGTAGAGAGTGGCCATTAGGGCATGTTTGCCGGACACACAAGATAGGGGAACCCCTTTGAATGACTTTTCCGACTGTTTGACCACTGTCACGAAATCCATTGGTTGCAGATTTCTTGGAGACGTTGGGAACTAGAACGGCGTCGATCACGTGAATGATACCATTTGAAGTCTTAATGTCGGCTTTCACCACTTTCGCATGATTGACGTGCAAGACGTTGTCTTTGACGGAAAGCTTTAGATATCCGCCGCTGAGTGGTACGGCTGATTCCAGTTTCATTGCCTTCTTGGCTTTTACTTTTCCCGAAACGACATGATATGTAAGGAGTAATTGTAGATTTTCCTTGTTTTCGGGTTTAAGGAGATTCTTCAACGTCTCCGGCCAAAATCGTTTGAAAGCTTCGTCCGTGGGTGCGAATACGGTAAAGGGACCATCTCCTTTAAGGGTTTCCACAAGACCTGCTTTCTGCACAGCAGTTACGAGTGTTTTGAAGTTACCGGCTTCGATCGCAGTGTCTACGATGTCTTTTTTGGGTACCCCCTTAAGAAAGGAAGCGAAGAAGAGTAAAGAGGAAATGATTGCGAATGTTTTTTTCATTTGAATTGATTCGATTGTAGAGAAGAGGAAAGATTCTACATAATTATTCGTCCGCTTTTTGGTTTTGGATTCATAAAAATGGAATTTTTTTTTTGCAAAAAAGATTTTCGCTGCAAAATTCAGGAGAGCGTAGAAGCCCGAAACGTTAAGATTCAAAAGATTGAATGGAGCATCGTCGTGCCTGAAAATTCAGCCTTCCGAGCACATCTTCTTCACTGACGAAGGGAACGCTGAAGTTCTTCCCGAAAATGGGATCTAAATCCCACGGGAATTTTCTCTTTTGTTTTATAGGACATCAAGTCCCTCCGAAGGCCAGATGCCAAAAACGTATGGAGGATCCTCTCCCGAGTAGGAGAGGTTGGCGTATTTATTCCGCCTTTGACATATGGTATTCCAAGTCGAAACGGCTGGAGGGGGTGTTGCGAAATTTGTCGAGGGCGGGGTTGTAAGTGTAGGTACTGATTTTGTTCTCCTCAGGTTTGAAGACCATGTAGCGCAGCCAGGATTCTCCTCCATTGTTCAAATTCTGATAGTCGCTCAAGACCTGGTGCACTTGGTTGCCGTGATCTCCCTTGGAGGTAAGGACCGCCTCACCACTTGAGTGACCGCAGAGAACCATGAAGACGTTTTTGTGTTTGCTGACCAGTTTTTGCCACATCTCTTCTCCGGCGTTTCCTTGGATTTTATATCCCAATTTATCGATCCTTTTTCCATTCGCTCTCATGTAGGCATGCGTGAGTACGATGACTCGATGGTCGGGGTGCCCGACGACTACCTTGTTTGCCCACTCCAGAACTTCGTCCCGCGGTTTGCACTCGAGCGAGACGATGAGGAAATTCATCCCGGCGGCATCGAAGTGATACCAGGAATTGTCATGGCGTTTGGGATCAAAAGTTCCGCCAAACTCCTTTCGTTTGGCAAATTTATCACGCGGAAAATATTTGTTGAAGTGGGTGGTCCGGTTGACGGCGATATCGCCGCCGTACTTGTTGTTCGACTTTTGGAAACCCATGTCGTGGTTTCCCAGGCACAGGCAATAGGGCACTTTCCCGTCCAATATGGACATGGCTTCCTTTGCGATTGCCCATTCCTCGTGGGCGTCCGCCTGCACGATATCTCCCTCGTGGACGAGAAAAGCGATGTTGAGCCGCTTCTGGTTGTCCCGCACCCAGCGGGTTTGATCGAAAAAGTAGCGTCGCAAATCTCCGTTGCCCCACTTCTTGGAAAGCTTCAGTCGGGTGTCGCAGTAGAATTGGGTATCAGGCAAGACCGCAAGGGTGAACGATTTTCCTTTCTTTGGATTCTTCGTTTCCGAAGAAACCTTTTCTACCGCAACCGAAAGTTGGCTCAGCGGTGCGAATAGGAATAAAATTGCGAAAATGGTTTTCATTAAGGACTGGGTTTTGGGCAGGGTAAGTAAATTATTCCGATTTAACGGCCCAGCTGATATCTCCGCAACGAAAAGCTTAAGCCCAAACGGAGCTGGCAGTTCCGTTGGCGTCGGCAAAGCGATCTACCGATGCTTCCTGGCGCAGCAATTTCGGGTTTGGCGAGAGCAGGCGTGCGGGTGAAGCTGCAGATTGCCAGAAAAACGTGGACAAAAAAAACCGCCGTTCTATGGTTCATCCGATTTTGAATCCTTTTATCCCACGATTGGCCTTGCTGGTTTTTTTGCCGTCGGCATTTGTCGCCCAGGCAGATGAACCGGTTTCTTTTGAGCGCGATGGTCATCCTCACGAAGCGCACCGAGTGCGGCGACCGGCTCCGATCTGGTGGCCGCTTTGGAAATGGGTGTCATCGCCCTCAGCCACCCGTCAACCGGTCGACGATGTCGTCGTAGCCGAAGAGATCGGTCAAGCGCATGTCGAGCCCTTTGTGGCGAACACTGAGGAGGTCGTGCTGGACGCCCATCAGTTTGAGGACGGTGGCGTGCAAGTCGTGCACGTGCAGCGGGTCCTCGACCGCCCGGAAGCCAAGCTCATCAGTGGCACCTATCACTTGCCCTCCCATGACGCCGCCGCCGGCCATCCAGCAAGAGAAGCCGTAGGGATTGTGGTCACGGCCCGAGCCTCCCTCGGTTGTCGGCGTTCGTCCAAATTCACCGCTCCAGATAACCAGTGTGTCGTCGAGCATACCGCGCCGTTTGAGGTCGGTGAGCAATGCTGCGCAGCCGCGGTCGACACCGGCGATCAGTTTTTTGTGAAGCTTGTTGTTGTTGCTATGCGTATCCCACTCGTTGCCAGAGCCGCAGCCGTTGTAGATCTGCACCATGCGCACGCCGCGCTCCACCAATCGCCGCGCCGTCAGGCACTGCTCGCCAAAGCCCTTGCCGTACAGCTCCCGTGTCGCCTGCGGCTCGCGTGAGATGTCAACCGCTTCCGGTGCCGCCATCTGCATACGGTAAGCCAGTTCGTAGGACTGAATCCTCGCCTCCAGTTCGGAGTCGGCCGGGCGCTTCTCTTTGTGCATCGCATTAAGCTTTTGCACGTAATCCAGCATGTCCCGCTGGCCGTCGCCCCGCGCTGTCAGATTGGTAATCGGCGGGCCCGACATATTTAGTTTCGTGCCCTGATGCCGGGCCGACAGAAAACCGCTGCCCCAGACGCCTGTGCCAGGCTTCAGCGCACCGTCGTTCATGACCACGAAGCCTGGCAGGTTGTCGGTCTCGCTGCCCAGCCCGTACGACAGCCAACTGCCCATCGACGGGCGGCCCATGCGGTCGTGGCCCGTATTCATCAACCAAATTGCAGGGGTGTGATTGAATACCTCGTGGTGGCAACTGCGGATCACCGCCATGTCATCCGCGTGCCGCTGTAAATGAGTAAACCCGTCGCTGATCTCGATGCCCGAATCCCCGCAGCGCGAGAAAGCAAAATCACTGCCCATCAGCTTCTGACTACGAACGTCGGTGAACTGTAACTTGAGGTCGTGCATGCTGGCAGGCGGTTGCTGGCCGTGGCGCTTGTTAAGCTCGGGCTTCGGATCAAACGTGTCCATCTGGCTGGGGCCGCCGTGCATGAACAGCCAGATAACGCGCTTGGCCGTTGGCGGAAAATGAGGTTGCACCTCAGTGGCACCCGCCGAACCGACCAGCATCTGCTGTAGGGCCACTGCGCCGCAGCCAAGCCCGGCGCGCGCCAGCCAGTCGCGTCGCGACAGCATGTATCGTTCAATCGACATAAATAAACTCGTTCGTGTTAAACAAGGCCAAACACCAGCTCTGCATGCTCGCGCCCTTCAGGTAGTCGTGCGTTTCCCGCCGTTCGTCATCACCAACAGGCCGGCCAAAGGCGAGCAACCAGGCCCGCTCAATCTGCTTGTCTCGATCGTCGCCGCACTCGGCCTTAAGCCGGGCGGCGAACGCCTCCGCCAGCTCGCCAGTTATTCGGTCGTTCAACAGCGTCAACGCCTGCGGCGATACCACAGTCCTGTCCCGTCGGCCGCAGCTTTCGATCGGCGGTACAACATTGAAGGTATCGAAAAACGGATAGGTCATCGAGCGTTTCGAGGCGACATAGATTCCACGCCGCGCCCAGTCATTGCGCTCTGTCGGCGTTCTCCACTCGCCATTGCGCTTGGACTTAATCATCTCAGGGTCGATCGGCGGAAACACCGCCGGCCCGTACATCGCAAGATTCAAGACGCCGGAGACCGCCAGTAGATTATCCCAGATTGCCTCGGCGCCGAGCCGATGACGGGGATAGTGATCGATCACTTCAGCCCCGCCCGATGATTCTGCGGAGTCCGCAGATTGACCGCGCCGACTCGACATCTGGTAGGTTGCCGACTGCATGATCAGCCGATGCAGATCCTTGAGTCGCCAACCGTGATCAATCAGGTAAGCGGCCAGAAAATCAAGCAACTGCGGGTGTGTTGGCGGCTCGCCCTGGGTGCCAAAGTCGTTGGGCGTCGCCACAAGCGGCTCGCCAAAATGCCACATCCACACGCGGTTCACAATGACGCGTGCGGTCAGCGGGTTGTCGGCCGAGACGATCCACTCGGCAAGGCGGACACGGTGTAGCCTGTAGTCGTCTGGGCCGTCGTTTGCCAGCGGGCCGCCACCCGGAAGGGCGGCGGGAATCGCGGCAGCCACGCCGCCTGCCGGATGATCCAGCTCGCCGCGCCTCAGCAGCTGCACATCTGGTGCCTGCCGACGGCTCCTCAGCACGTGCATGAGAGCGTTGCCGCGCTTGACTTTGGCGCCCTTCTCAACGGTCTCGCTGACATTCAGCTTTTCGATTTCGCTGCTGCCGAGCAACGCCTGCAAGGCGAAGTAATCGTACTGCGTGATCGGGTCGTATTTATGGTCGTGGCAGCGCGCGCAGCCGATCGACAGCCCCAGGAACGCGTCGCCGGTGGTATCCACCGCATCGGTCAGGCGCTGGTACTCGACCCGCTTCGGCCGTTTAATCCCGCCTTCGTATGCGTACGGACCGACCGTGTAGAAGCCGGTCGCAAACTTCAGGCTGTCGTCGTCGGCATAAAGCAGGTCGGCGGCGATCTGTTCACGCACAAATTGGTCGAACGGCCTGTCATCGTTAAAGGCACGGATGACGTAATCGCGATAATGGGGTGCGTGATAGAAAAAATTATCCAGCTCATAGCCGGCACTGTCGGCGTAACGCGCCACATCCAGCCAGTGCCGCCCGTAGCGTTCGCCGTATTGCTCGGACGCAAGTAGCGAGTCAACCAGCTGCGACCAGTCCGGTGCCGCCGAGAACGCCACCACCTTCTCGGGTCTCGGCGGCAGACCAAGCAGATTAAAATGCGCCCGCCGCAGCAATGTTGCGGAGTCCGCAGGTTGAGCCGGCGTTCGACCGCTCTTTTGCAGCTTCGCCAGCACGAAGGCATCGACCGGGTTGCGTACCCACGTCGTATTGCGAACGGTCGGGATACTCGGCTTGCTGATCGGCTGAAAGGCCCAGTGGCGCGCAGCGCTCTCGGCTCTGGCGCGCCTGAGCGGCGTTCGCTTCGCGGGCGGCAATTGCGGTTTGGGGTTCGACTCAGTCGTCTTGGCCTGCGGGGCGGGCACCTTGACGACGCGCCGCGGCGGGCGGTCGCCCAGTTGCGGCGCAATCGCCTGAAAGTGCGTGCGCACGCGCTCCGCACTAAGGACATGCGTGTAGATGGCGACCTCGTCCATGTCGCCGGCCAGGAATTTACCGCCGCCATGAATGGCTTCGCCTCCTATATTGATGGCACGGTCGGAAATGACATTGCCGCCGCCATCGTTTCCCTGTGCGTGCAACTCGCCATTGACGTATAAGCGCCCCTCTCCGTTTTCCGCCCGCGTCAGCACGACATGATGCCAATGACCGTCATTGAGCGGATCGTTGGCACGCGACTCCAGGAACAGGTCTTTGCTCTTGCCCTGCGGACCGGTCTCGGCCAGCAACCGTCCGTCGTCGACATTGCGCTGAGAGGCGGCGCTGATCAGCCAATCAGCGCTGCCCGGTCCGGCTGTGGCAGTCGACACGAAGATGGCACTGCCGGGCCAGAATCGGGCATTGAACGGCTGCGTCGACCTGAACCAGAATTCGACCGACAGCACGTTTGACCTGAGCGCTTCGGTATAGGGGGCGTGAACATAGGCGTCTTTGCCATTGAGGCGCACGGCCTGACCGCCTGTGCCTGGTAGTCCGGGCACGGTCGCGACAGCACCGCGATATTCGCTGCCGGCGGCGTTACCTGCCACTTCCGCCACAGCAGCAGCATGCGCCTTTGCCGGTTCGTCGAAACGCCACCATGCCGAAGGCTTGTCGGCCTTGACCGCATCGGCGTAGTCCGCGAGTGCGGATGTTACGAGAATGGCGCTGGCGAAAAGTAATGCGGTAACATACTTAGGCAGGCTCATGGTAAGGATTCCGATTGGCCTTGCCCAGTGAGCGCTCCGGGCGTGGCGCAGCCGATGCAAAGGAGGACGAAAATGGCTAGAGGCTTTAAGTGCATATGCTTCTTTCTCAGATCATTGGTTGTTGGTTTCGATGGGCACCTCGCAAAAGGTCAGGGCGGCAAGCCCGTTGGTACCGAGTATCAGGCGGTCCTGACTCCAGTCGCGTTCCCTGAGATAGGTTATCTTTGTCGCCTCGGCGGGAGCTTTCAGCTTCAGGGTGATGACCTTTCCGGACGCTTTTCCAGAGGCAACTTTTCCTGGTTGATCGTCGAGATAAAATTCGCGAATCAAATCGTCATGCCAAACGACCGGTTGGTCGAATTCCAATGCTATCTCATCCTTCTCGGGACTTATGAAACCGGCCCTCAGGAGATCCGGCGGGGAAACGGAGTCTTTGGGCGAAACGCCATGGAGGTCGCGGAGGATCATGGGTTGAAGCAACCGGGCGTACTCGCCCCAACCTTCGAGCGGAAAGTGGCAACCTCCCGGGGGGGTGATTCCGAGGGTGGACTGGATGCTCATGTTTGAGAACAAACGGGGTAGGGTGCGCTGAGCTTCGCGTAGTCGGTCGCCCGAGCCTTCCCGTCCGCCCATGGCGCAGGCGTTCGGCCAAATTTGAAATACGTAGTAATGACCGACGTTGGGCATGTCCTGCTTCCATGCAGCGGCCATTTCGACGAAGAAGTCCTGGTAGGTTTCCCAACCGTAGCCACCCGTGGGACCGGCCGCGCCCTGGTCGTTCTCGCCCTGGTGCCAAATGACGGCGCGGATGCCGTGCGTAAGGTGAGCCTCTTGAAGTCGCCAGAGCATGCGACCATACATCGTCGACAGGTCGGATCGATCGTTAGGAGTTGGCAAGTGTTCGTCGATACGCGAGCCTCCAATCGCAGCCTGGATGATACAGACCGGAACCTTTCTGCTTTCCAGCAGTCGTTTGCCCAGTTCCATTCCCCACCAACCGAGGTGAGCCTCGTGTTCCTGTCCTTTCTTTTTCCAGACGGGCGAGCACCATAAATTCGGCAGCCCACCTACGTCGCCTTTTTTCATTCGGTTTTCCACCCAGGCGGCGCCATCTCCCCGACCGGTCGGGCCTCCATAACTACGGATCCATTCACTGGTTTCTCGAGGCGATTCTTGGTGCGTATCAGTGGCCAAGGCATTCGATTGGCCATCGATCAAGTAAGCATCGCCACAGACCAGATTGCCGACGCGATCGAGTACTTGCTCCTTGCCCCCCGTCACCGAGCCGAACTCAACGCGGTATTTGAACAAGCCCGGTTTAAGCGTCACCGCGAAGGAATAACTTTGGTCATTGCCGGGGCTCTGCGTTGCCTTCTTGTACAATTTATCCTCAACGTAGACACGGAGGAACACTTTGTCTGCAGGTTGGTCGAGGGCGCCATTATAATGAAGAGTACTCTCGTTGCGTTCGTTGCGGGCATAAAATTGTCCTTCCTGGGGTTTTTCTTCCTTGTCGGGGGTTCGCTCAACCCAAGCATCTTTGACTGGTTCCTTGATCCGGATTTTAGCCGAAGCTTCCACTGGTTCCCCCCCGTTGTCCATAATGGCCGTGACCTGGATCGCGCCTGTGTACTGGGAACGTCGCAGGATCAACCGGTCGGGAGCGACGGTCTTGATGACGGCACCCCCTGATACAAGCCAACGCGTATGAAGTTTCCCAGCGCCCGCGGACTGCATGGCATCGAGGTTATCGATCCGGGGCATAATCTCTATAGAGTCTCTACCATTCCATGCCTTGGGCGCCTCGAGAGCAAATTGGGGTTCGGGGATCGTATTCTTGATCGTGACGGGAACCTTCAGGGTTTTGACCCCAGTTGGGTAGACTGCCTTGAACCGTAAGGACCAGGTGGTATCACGGGTCACCCGACCAGCATTAACCATAAAGCTAAAACGGTCGCTCGCCAAGACGGGTTCTTCGTTCCCTCGTTGCAAAATCCAGTAAACCTTTTCAGCTCCGCCTGCCTTGGCTTTGAGCGTTATGCTACGCCCCTCTTCCAAGACGACCCTTTGCGGGGAAACCGTCAGTTCCGAACCGCGTTGGGCCAGCGTTCCGACAAGAGTCTGGTTAGCCTTCTGGTTCTCATAGGAGAGGTTCACCCAGTCCGCCGATCGTTCGACTTTCGAGATGCGTGCTTCGTCGATTGTGCCCACGAAGTTGTATCTGTTGTACCAGCCCCCCAGCCACATCCTGGCCGGGGTGCGAATATTGAGCGGGCTGCCTATTTTGTTTGAGCCGTCGAGCCTTCCGTTCATATAGAGCCGTGACTCTCCTTCGCGAAAGGTTTGCGCAACATGCACCCACTCGGACATCGGCAGGCGACTCTCGCCCTTGACGTTGCCGTTTGAGAAATAGCAGTCCACACGGACGTGTGGAGGGCTCTTTACGCTCATGACCGCCTTGCCCTGGCCCTGCTCGTTTCCCCAGCCAACGGCTCTTCCATTTGTCTTTTCCGCCTTGAGCCAGACGGAAGTCGTGAAAGGTCCAAGACCAGTCGGCAGGCTGGTGATCCGCTCGCCGCAAGCGATCCCTTTTCCCGTGTCGAAGCGGCGGGCAAGACCGACTGCCCCGGGGCATGGTTCGGTCCCCTGGTTGACGGGAGTGACGTTGCCTGTTTCGTCCTTCAGTTCCTCCCCTAAGTGCATTGCGACCGCATAGCCGTTCGAGTCGTTGAATACCGCCTTTCCATCGGATTCATCATTGGCGCCCTCCTTGCCCCAATGGAGGTTTATTTCCTGGCGGGCATTGCCTCGAATCTCCGGGATGCGCACCCAGATGCTTGCCTCGCCTTTGTCTTTATCCCAATGTTCAACCTCATAATTCAAGGGCTTCCCGTTTGCTGAAAAGCGAACGTCGGTTCCACCTGCCTCGGTTTGCGTGAAATCAAAAGTTTCCTTGCTCAACCTGACCAGTACGGGGAAGTTTTCCTCTCGGGCGGATGCAGCCAGGTTGGCTCCGTCGGGGGTTGTAAGCAGAACAAGAGTGCCCTGATGGGGCCAGTCTTTATACTGACCAAATGCGGTTGACCCAAAAGTTCCAAGGAAAACCATTACCCATGAAGCAACAGGTGGAATGATGTAGTTTTTTTTCATAAGCCGATTCGAATGATCCATGTTGGAGTGAAAAGCATTTCTACTTTTTGGAAAACTGCTTTTGCTTGTTTGCGAGAACGGCTCGGAATTCCTCCAGCTTTTCCTTGATATGATCTTTTTTGGCCAAGTTGTTCTTCTCCTGCGGGTCGTTCCGTAAGTTGTAGAGTTCCTCGCCGTCGGGCCACTTACCGTAGCGCCAATTTTGATTGCGCAGCGCGTAGCCGAGTCCGGGGCCGCGGGTGACCACGCTGTAGGCGTATTTCTTTTTGCCCAGCCTTTCGGGGTGGCCGAGGAGGGGGCGAAGGGACGCTCCCTGCAAGTGATCCGGAGCCTTGATATTCGTCAGGTCGGCGAGGGTGGGGTAGACGTCGATCAGTTCGACCATGGCTTCCGAAGTGGCGCCGGCTTTGGAGAGTCCGGGGACCCTCACGATAAAGGGAACTTTCGCCCCTATGTCGAAGAGGGTCACCTTGCCCCAGATGTAATGATCCCCCAGATGGTAACCATGGTCGGAGGTGAAGACAATGATGGTGTCTTCCCAAAGTCCGTTCTTTTTGACCGCATCGAGAACCAACCCGAGCTGGGCGTCGATAAAGCTGATGCAGGCGTGATAGGCCTGCATGTACTCTTTGCGCAGCGGATGGTTTTCCTTGCCCATCTCGAACCCGAATGCCTCGTATCTTTTCGATACGGCGGATTGGGGTAGGAAATCCCACATGTTCGAACGATCGGTTTCGTAGGTTATCTTGTCGAAAGGATAAAGATCGAAATACTTGTCGGGAGCGAGAAAAGGGACGTGTGGCTTTTGCAGACCCAAGGCGATGAAGAAGGGTTTGTCTCCATTGGGCTTGTCTTTCAGCCATTTGACGACTTGTCGCGCGTTCTTGCCGTCCTTGTGCTGGGCGTCGGTGAGGCCACTGCGTCCGCGACCGGGAGGAGTTTGGGCATCGAGCTTGCCGGAAACCTGCCTTTTGAGTGCCTTCCATTTTCTCTTGTTGGGGTTTTTATCGATCGAGCCGTGCTCGGCCTCGAATTTCTCACGGGCTTCCCGAACCACAGCGAGTTCGTCGTTGTCGAAGCGGAGGGATTCGTTCCAAGCGACGTCTCCGTGGTCACTTTTAGTATTGTGGAAAACCTTGCCCACGCTGGCCGTCCAGTATCCGTTCTCCTTGAAGAACTGGGGCATGGATATGGTGCCGGGACGGGTCTTGCGGATATCGAAGGTGTTGTTGAGGACTCCCGTGCTTTGGGGATACAAGCCGCTGAGAAAGGAGGCCCGGGACGGCCCGCATACCGGGTACTGGCAAAAGGCCCGGTTGAAGGTCATGGATTCCTTGGCGAACTTGGACAGGGTAGGGGTGAGGATCGGTTCGTACCCTGAGGTGGAGACATGGGTATTGAGATCGTCGCAAACCACGAAGAGGATGTTTTTTCTTTTGGACTTTGCAGACGGCTTCGGGTCGAGGTTGGGAGGGGTTGAAGTGACAGGCGGGCGGTAGGGTTTGGTTTTCTGGAGGTTTCCCTTGCCCGCAATCCACTGGTAGGAATCCCCCTTTACGAACAGGTCGCGCTTGACGTTGAGTTTCTTGGCCTGCGGCGCGAAATTTTTTGGAGCAAGGGCCGCCATTCTGGCCTTAGTACCCGAATGCTCGGCTTGAACAGCGAGGTTGTTCCATTCGTTCGGGTCCTTTTTGAGGTCGTAGAGTTCTTCCCCGTCTTCGCCATAACGGATGTAGCGCCAGTCCCGGTTGATAGTCGCATATTCCCCGGGATACATATGGGGAAGGAAGACGGAGCGGTCCTTGGCCTTGTCCGGGTTGGCCAAGGTGGACGCAATCGATTTTCCTTCCAAGTTTTGCTTGGTTTTGGGAAGTCCGCACATTTCCTGAAAAGTGGGATACATGTCGATCAGGCTGACCGTGACGTCGGTCTTCTTGTTCTTCGCCACTCTCGGGCCTGACCAGATGAAGGGGACGTTGGAGGTTCTTTCCCACAGTGTGTGTTTTCCCCAGTGACCCTTTTCGCCGAGGTGATAGCCATGGTCGCTCCATAGGACTACGATGGTGTTGTCCGCATAGGGACTGCCTTTAAGGGCGTCGAGGACCCGGCCGAGCATGGCGTCGGCATAACTGATGTTTGCCAGGTAGCCGTGAATCGCATCGTCCAACGCATCCAAATTTTCTAGTTTTTGGTGAATGCGGGAGCGGTTGGTTTTGATCTTTTTGATCTTCTCGGGCAGGTCGTTGAGGTCGTCCTTCTTGTAGGGGGGTAATTGGATTTTGTCCGGATCGTAGAGATCAAAATACTTCTGCGGACAATAGTTGGGGTAGTGGGGGGCGTAAAGTCCGACGGCGAGGAAAAAGGGTTTTTCGTGTTTCTTCTTTAATT
>Ga0302117_10000768_pt1 | contig 14654 bp, 8 predicted proteins | sample AG5_322_MG_FD_203112 | JGI IMG/M metagenome (GOLD analysis project Ga0302117, IMG submission 203112) | Marine microbial communities from Western Arctic Ocean, Canada - AG5_32.2 | ecosystem: Environmental > Aquatic > Marine > Oceanic | place: Canada: Western Arctic Ocean | collected 2017-10-01 | reverse complement strand
GTCTGGAATTGGAACGCTTCTCCCGTCATGAAAAACAAGATCCTATCTGCCCTTCTCATCGCCATCCTCGCCGTTTCGTGGGTCGGCGTGAGCCCGGAGTTCGCCGTTGCGCAGGATGCCGATCCCGGCAAACAGAAAGTTGAGAAGAAGAAGGACCGAAAGAAAGACAACGACACCGGCGGCATCTACAAGTCGACCGACGGAGGCGAGAGTTGGAAGCGGATCAACAGCCTCAATCCGCGTCCATTTTATTACAGCCAGCTGATTGTGGATCCGTCGGACGACCGGCATATGTACGTGATGGGAGTCAGTTTTCACGAAAGCCACGACGGCGGCGCGACCTTCAAGACCGGCGGCAAGCGAGTTCATCCGGATCATCACGCGCTCTGGGTCAACTCCCGCGACGGTCGACGCCTTATTCTCGGCTGCGACGGCGGGCTCTATAAGAGCTACGACCGCGGGCAAACCTGGGATTTTCATAACATCATGGACATCGGACAATTCTACGATGTCGGCGTCGACACCCGAAATCCGTACTGGGTCTACGGCGGCTTGCATCGCGTGCAGTGGAATCTCCGCGCCGACCCGCCCAAACGATCGCCGGGCTCCTCTTCACGATCGCGAACGGGACCTTCCGTGCGCCCCGGCGTTTACCTCGCGAAGCTGACCGTTGACGGCAAGGAGTTCGTCGAGGAGATATGCGTGAACTCCGACCCGGACTTTCCCGCCGCCATGCTGCTCGAAGAATTGAATGAGTTTGAGGCAAAAGAGCGCCCAGGATATCTGGCGTAGACGATGCTGAAGAGTCAGGGACAATTCAAGAAACGCACGGCCTCGCTCGCTATCGCGGTGTGCCTTTCACTCTTGCTCGCTCCGGCTCAACCGGCCTCCATCGCGGCCAATCTGGATGTCCGCATCGAGGCCCATCGCAAACAGGGTCTTCCGTTCACGCTGAAGGAGCTTGAGAAATGGCACGCCTACCCCAAAGGCGACAACGCGGCGGATGTCTACCTGGAGGCTTTCAAGTTATTGGTGAGCCCGCCGCCCGGCGAGTCCGACCTGCCTTTTGTCGTTCGGAGCGCGTTGCCGCCGCGCGGCGAACCTCTGCCGGCCAAAACGATCACCGCGATCCGAAAGTTTTCCGCGACCAACCGACCGGCGATGAAGCTTCTCCACGAAGCCGCCAAGATCAAGAACTGCCGATATCCGATCGATCTACGAGAAGGCTTCGAGCTCCTTTCACCACATTACTCGCAGTTGAAGCGGGCGGGGCAGCTCTTCAATCTGGAAGCCCTGCGACTTGTCGAGGACGACCGCATGGATCAAGCGGTCGAGCAATTCGCCGCCGCGTTCGCGGCCGCTGATTCCCTTGCATCCGAGCCGACAGTCATCGCCCAGTTGCTCCGCATGAGGATTGACGGCTACAGCTGTGAAGCGCTGGAACATATTCTCAATCGTCGGCGCCTGGACAACTCGCAGTTGAAACGGCTCTCCAGGATTTTCATCGGAAGGAAGAAGCCCGGGATGATAACCGGCGCGCTCATTGGCGACCTTTGCTCCGCCCGGGCCTACTACAACGGATCCCCGGAGCTCTGGGCGGCTTTTCTAGCCGAGGGCGAAAAGGTCACCGCCGACGAGCTCAAGTTCTTTAGATCGAGGGAATACGCCAGGCACACGAAAGCAGATCACCGGTTCTACCTGGGCGTGATGATGGACCTCATCGACGCGTCAAGACAGCCATTCCCCGCCTGCTTCATCACGACGAAAAAAGTAAAAACACGCTTTGAAAGCATCGCCCATCCACGCCGGTATGCCGGAACAGGCGCTTTTTATCCGGCTCTTGACGTGGTGTTTGACGTCACCGTGGAACACGCCGCAATCTTGCGAAGTGCGGGAACGGCCATTGCCATCGAACGTTGGCGCCACACAAATGACGGCAATCTGCCGGAATCGTTGTCCGAACTGGTTCCCGACTATCTGGACTCAGTTCCCACCGATCCATTCGACGGCAAACCTCTTCGTTATCGACGCCTGCCAAAAGGCTACGTCGTCTACAGCATTGGGAACAACCGAATGGACGACCAGGGATCGGAGGAATCGATCGACGAAGCAGACAGGAGAAAGCGAGATTTGATCTTCCGGGTCGAGCGATGAACGCCCGCCCCTACTCAATCAGCATCCCAAACTCGGCGTTGAACTTGCGTTGGCATTTGTCGCACTGGGCGACGGGCAGCTCGACGGCGGGATTCCAGCTGTAGGTCGCCTCGCAGAATTCGCACTTCACGATGTAGCCGCGGCCGGATTCACGATAGGCCTTCCAGTCGCCCTCGGCCGGTGATTCGAGATCCGGAGCCTCGAGAATCGCCAGCGCCTCACTGTCGTAGATGCCGGCCTTCGAAAGGCGGTCGGCCTGTTCGTGAACGACTTTTTCAAAGGTGTTTCGCACCATGCGACCGTTGCCGCTATCGCGTTTGGCGTTGCGCGCCATCCAGTGAAAATGGTGCACGGTCTTTTCCTTCATGGCCGGCGTCAGCGCGAGGCCGTGCTTGCGGCAGAGTGAGCCGAAGATCCGGGAAAGCTCCTCATCTTCGAAGTCGGGGAAATCGATGTATCGATTGAAGCGCGAGCGCAGGCCGGGATTGGAATTGATGAATTCCTCCATCTCGCGCGGATAGCCGGCCACGATGACCAGCAGTCGATCGCGATCGTCCTCCATCCGTTTAAGCAGGGTGTCAATCGCCTCGCCGCCGTAATCCTGCCCGCCCTTGGCCAGGCTGTAGGCCTCGTCGATGAACAGGATCCCGTCGAGCGCCTCGTCGACCACCTTGTTAGTCTTGGGCGCGGTCTGACCGACGTATTGTCCGGTGAGCGCGGCGCGATCGCATTCCACCAGATGCCCCTTCTTGAGCACACCGAGTGTCTTGAAAATGCGGCCCATCAATCGCGCGACGGTCGTCTTGCCCGTGCCGGGGTTGCCGGTGTAAACGGCGTGGTAGCTGGTCGGTATCGGCCCCATGCCCTGCGCGACCCGAGCCTGCTGCAGCCGCGCGTAATTCGCGATTTCGCGAACCTTCTCCTTGGCCGCGCGAATGCCGATCAGCTCCTCGAGCTCCTTCAGAACAATTTCCACGTCGTCCTCGCACAGGCCGTGCAGATGCCCCGAGTGCATTTCGTAGTGCTCTTCGCGAATGGTCTCAAGCTGCTTGAAGAGGTAACGGACGAATCGATTTTCGCGAGGCGTCACCGCGTCGTCGAAGTAGGCGAAGGCGTCGCAAACTTCACGCACGAGAAAATCGAAGAAGTAAATAATCGCCGGCGAAAGCTCGAGCTTGGTGACGATTCGGGAGATCTCCAGAAATGGCCGGTCGAGTCCCTGTTTGTGGCTTTCCTTCACCGCGTCGTGCAGTTGGGAGAGCTTGTCAGGGACAGTCTTGAGGTAATCCGTCAGGTCGCTCTTGATCGAAAGACTAGTTCCCTCAACGCCCTGATCGAGCGCCGCGAGCTTGTCCTTGTTGGCGAGGGTGTAGGGGCCTTGAAATCCGCGCGCCATGACCTCGGGATTACGCTCGTGGAGGCAGGCGACCCAGAATAGCGCCGAGGCGTCGGCGTGCCGTGAAACCTCGCCGCGCGGAAAGAACTCCGCCCAGGCGCCGCCAACAATATCGCTGAACGATTCCTCAAGCTTTTCCAGGAGATCGACGGTGCCGTCGTCCGTCTTCTCGTAGGAGAGCTCCGGCGGCGTGAGAATCTCCAGCAACTCGGCCAGCAGACCCGCGCCAAACATGGCCCGCGCCAGTCGATGCGCGGCCGCCTGTTGGCAACCTGCCGCCTCGCAAATATCCGGCAGCTGAGCGACGAGCGCCTGAAACTGTCCGACAAAGGCGTCGTCGCTCTTCTGGATCGATTGCGCAATCGCACGATCAATGATTCCGTCGGAGGTGTAGACCGAAAGCAGATCCCCTGTGGAATGGCGGTTGTAGCCCAGCAGCGTGCGGGTATCCAAAGGATGCTTCTTGGCGGTGTCCTGCATCTCCAGCAGGCAGGTCAGCACGCCGCCCGGAAGCAGGGGATGAAGGGAAAAATCTTTGACGAGTTCCTGCATGATTGTCGGCTCGAAGTTGGCGTCTATTTATCGTCAGCGTGGCAGACTAGGTCAATCACGACCGCGGTGGCCAGGAGGTGATGTCCACCCCGCAGGTGTCCGTCCAGTTGAAGTCGCGCATGGTTTTCCTTTCGGTGAATTGTCGGATCGTTTTAACAGGCGGGTGAAACGAAGTCCTTTGCAAAATCCGGCGGGAATTGTCACCGCGTAAGAGGGCTTACAACGGAATCACGATCGTCTTGCAAGAGCCAGCATTGGGAGTATCGTTGCCGCATGTCTTTCGCTGAAATTCAGAATGAAATCGCCGCCCTGGACGCGAGCGAGAGGAGGAGGCTCATCGCCTACATGCTGACGCTGCAAAACGCCGGTGATGAAGATCGGAAATCCCGATTGTCCGGCAAGATCGACAACGGACTGGAAAGCTGGGTGGAGTTCGAGGATCTAAAGGATCGATTGTCCGGCAATTAATCCCCCGGATCTATGGAGGCGTTTCGACTATTTGTCGATCAGGAGGCGATTGATTTTCTGAACAGTCTTCCGCGCCGACGGCGAGACTCGCTCTACGATCGTTTGCGACAGATACGCGAACATCCAGGATCTCATTCAGATTATCAGGAAACGGATTCGACCGGACGTTTCGTCGACATTTCCATTTGCGGACGGCATGCGATTCACTATTGGATCGACCACGCAGACCGGCACATCAAAGTCTTGGAAATCTCATCGGCGGACTCCTGACATCCCTGAGAAGTCTTACCCTGGCCGGTTTCCTCGAGGCTCCGCGGCCAAGATGCCAAACTCCGAATAGAAAGCCTGCCCGCAATGTCCGCACTGAGCGACGGGTCGCTCGACGGCCGGATCCCAGTCGTAAATCGCTTTGCACTGTTCGCATTCCACGACATAGCCGCGGCCAGACTTGCGATAGTTTCGCCAGGCGGTGTCGGCCGGTGATTCCAGGTCGGACGCTTCAAGGATCGACAGCGCCTCGTCGTCGTAGATTCCGGAGCGGGACAAACGAGAGGCCTGTTCGTGCACCACTTTTTCAAAGGCGTTTCGCACCATGCGCCCATTGCCCGCGTCTCGGGTCGGGTTCCGCGTGATCCAACGAAAATGATGCACTATCTTCTCCTTCAATTCCGGCGTGAGCGAGAGGTCGTGTTTGCGGCAAAGCGAGCCGAAGATGCGACAGAGTTCCCGGTCGGCGAAGTCCGGAAATTCGACGGTCCGATTGAAGCGCGAGCGGAGGCCGGGATTGGAGGAAATGAAAGTCGCCATTTCATTCGGGTATCCCGCGACGATCACCAACAAACGATCGCGATCGTCCTCCATCCGCTTGACCAGAGTGTCAATCGCCTCGCTGCCGTAGTCCTGGCCGCCCTTCGCCAGACTGTAGGCCTCATCGATGAATAGAATGCCGTCCAGCGCCTCGTCGATAATCTTGTTGGTTTTGGCCGCAGTCTGGCCGACGTGCTCGGCGACCAGCGATGAGCGGTCGCATTCCACGACATGGCCTTTCTTCAAAACGCCAAGCGCCTTGAAGGCGCGTCCCATGATTCGCGCGACGGTGGTCTTGCCCGTGCCGGGATTGCCGGTATAGACCGCGTGGTAACTCGTCGGGATGGCATCCATGCCCCGACTGGATCTTTCCATTTGGAGGCGGGCAAAATTCGCGATTTCACGAACCTTCTCCTTGGCCGAGCGGATGCCGATCAAGCCATCCAGCTCGCGCAGAACCGCCTCAAAATCGTCGGCTCCAAGGCCATGCAAACGCTCGGCGCGTTCCTCGTAATGCTCCTGGCAGATCGTTTCGAGCTGCTTGTAGAGGTAGCGCGCGAATCGGCCCTCACGCGGCGCGTGCAGATCGTGAAGGCGGGCAAATCCATCGCAGACCTCGCGCACCAGATAATCGTAGAAATAGATGACCGCCGGCGACAGCTCGAGCCGGGTGGTGATGCGGGAGATCTCAAGGAACAGCCGATCCGGCCCCAGCCGTCGGCTCTTTCGGACGGCGTCATGGAGTCGCGACAGCTTCTCGGGGACGGCCTTCAGGTACGGCGTCAGACGGTCCTTGATCGGTAGCCGCGTTCCGCTCAATCCCCGATCGAGCGCCTTGAGTCGCTCACGATTGGCCCGGGTGTAGGGGCCCTGGAATCCGCGGGCCATGCCCTGCGGCGAGCGTTCGTAAAGGCACGAAACCCAGATCTGCGCCGATGCATCAGCCGCCCTGGAAATCTCGCTTCGCGGAAAGAATTCCGCCCAGACGCTGCCGACGATGTCGGCGAACAGCTCGCCCAATTTCTTGACCAGATCGATCGCTCCGTCGTCGGTCTTCTCGAACGACAGATCCTCCGGCGCGAGTATCTCGAGCAGTTCAACGAACAGGCTGGAGCTATACATCGCTCGCGCCAGTCGATGCACGGACGCCCGTTGGCAGCCGCTGGCCTCGGCGATCTCCGGGATGCGGGCGGCCAGCTTTTCCATCTGACCGACGAAGGCCGCGTCGCATCGTTGGATCGCCTCGGCGGTCTCGGCGTCAATAATGCGGTCGGCGCTGTAGACCGAAAGCAGCTCCTCCGAAGTATGGCGATTGTAACCCATCAAGGTATGCACGCCGAGCGGACGCCTCTTCCGATCGTCACGCAGCTCCATCAGGCTGGTCAACAATCCGCCCGGAAGCAGCGGATGAACCGAAAAATCTTTAACCAGCTTTTGCATCGCTACGCCTCCGGTTCACGATCAGTCGACGTCCATCCCCAACTCGCGAACGAGGAAGCCCCATTTGTCGGCGACTTCATCGATGATCTTGGTCGTGGGTTTTCCGGCGCCATGGCCGGCCTTGGTTTCGATGCGGATCAGGACCGGATTCCTGCCGCCGTGCGCCTCCTGCAGCGTCGCGGCAAATTTGAAACTGTGGGCGGGCACGACGCGATCGTCGTGATCCCCCGTGGTGACCATTGTAGAAGGGTAACTTACGCCGGGCTTGAGGTTGTGCAGCGGCGAGTAGGCTCGCAGCGCTTTGAATTCCTCGGCGTTGTCGGACGATCCGTAGTCGGAGGTCCAGGCCCAGCCGATGGTGAATTTATGAAAGCGCAGCATGTCCATGACGCCCACCGCCGGCAGGGCGGCCGCGTAGAGCTCGGGCCGCTGGGTCATGCAGGCCCCCACCAATAGACCGCCATTGCTGCCGCCCGCGATGGCGAGCTTCTCGGAGCGGGTGTATTTGTTGGCGATCAGCCACTCGGCGGCCGCGATGAAGTCGTCGAAGACATTTTGCTTTTTCAGCTTGGTTCCGGCGCGATGCCATTCCTCCCCGTATTCGCCGCCGCCGCGCAGGTTGGCCATGGCGTAGACGCCGCCCATCTCCATCCATGAAAGCATGGAGACCGAGAAGCTGGGCATCAGGCTGATGTTGAAGCCGCCGTAGCCGTAGAGGTAGGTCGGATTGTTCCCATCGAGGTTCAACCCTTTTTTGTGCGTGATGAACATCGGTATCTGCGTCCCGTCCTTGCTTTTGTAGAACACCTGCTTCGTCTCGTATTCCGTCGGATCGAAATCGACCTTGGGCTGACGATAGAGCGCGCTGGTTCCGGTCTTCAGGTCGTAGCGGTAGATCATTCCCGGAACGGTGAAGCTGGTGAACGAGTAAAACGTCTCCGTGTCGCTGCGCTTGCCGCCGAAGCCGCCGGCCGAGCCGATGCCCGGCAGTTCGACCTCGCGGACGAACGTGCCGTCCTCGGCAAACAGCTTGATGAGGCTTTGGGCGTCCTTGAGATAGGACACGACAAACTGGTTGTTCACCATGCCAATGCCGCGAACGGTCTCGGCCGCCTCGGGCACGATCTCCTTCCAATTCGCGCGCTCCGGGTTTCGTATATCAACTGCGATGATCCGGCGGCGCGGGGCGGCGAGATTCGTCTCAAACCAGAACACGGGTCCGTCGTTGTCGATGAATTCATACGCCGCATCGAAATCGTTCAGCAGCTCAACGACCGGCGCATCCGGATTGCCGAGGTCGCGATAGAAAACCCGATTCTTCTGCTCCGTGCCTTTCCAGACGTGAATGATCAGGTAGCGATTGTCGTCAGTGACGCTCCCGCCAAATCCCCACTCCTTCTCATCCTTGCGCTCGTAGACAAGAGCATCTTCGGACTGCGGCGTTCCCAGCTTGTGAAAATAGAGCTTGTGAAAATAGTTTACGCCCTTGAGCGCGTCGCCCTGCTTCGGCGCTTCGTAGCGGCTGTAGAAAAAGCCCTTGCCGGTCTTCTCCCAGGACGCTCCCGAGAATTTTACCCATTTCAAATGATCGGAAAGATCCTTGCCCGTGCGGATGTCGCGCACCTTCCACTCCTGCCAGTCGGAGCCGCCGGTGGAAAGTCCGTAGGCCATGTAGGCGCCGTCGTCGCTGAGCGAGTAGGAGCGCAACGCAATCGTGCCGTCCTCGGAAAGTTTGTTGGGATCGAGCAGGACGCGGGGCTCAGCTTCGAGCGAATCGGCGACATAGAGCACGCTTTGATTCTGCAGGCCGTCGTTCTTCGTGAAAAAGTATTTGCCGCCGTTCTTGAACGGAACGCCGTAGCGCTCGTAGTTCCAAAGCTTCGTCACGCGTTCACGGATGGCGTCGCGCTCCGGGATCGTGTCGAGGTAGCCGAAAGTGACCTTGTTCTGCGCCTCGACCCAGGCTTCGGTTTCAGGCGCGTTGTCGTCCTCCAACCAGCGGTAGGGATCGGCGATTTCGACGCTGTGATAATGGTCGACGTGGTTGGTTTTCTGAGTTGCGGGATAAGTCAAAGCGGGAGTGCGAGGAGTTGGGGATTGAGTGAGGCAGCCAACGAACGTGAAAGGCAAGGCAGCGAGGGCGATCGCCGCGAGACGAGAGCGTCGAGCGGCACGAAGGGCGGGAGCGAGGTGTTTCATGATCGGCGGATAGCGTGAGTTGAGCGCCGACAATAGCGCAGGAACGCGGAAGGATAAAGTTTACGAATTCGAATGCGCCGGGTTAACTGTGCGCCCCTGTCCGCCGGACGGCATCGAACTGAGTTCGACGCGGTTGCCGGGGGAAAGGGAATCGGGTTCGCCGTCAGCCGTTATGTTTGAAGCCGTAGAACAAGATCGGAAGATTTCCAAAAAGGAATTCGAAGAGGCGCAGACGCAGCTTCACCACGACCTGCTCCAGGCGCAATTTGCGCTCAAGGACACACGGCATCCGGTGATCATCATCATCGACGGCGTCGTGGGCGCCGGCAAGGGAGAGGTCGTGCACTGGCTCAACGAGTGGCTCGATCCCCGCGGCATGGACACTCATGCGTTTTGGGATTCCTCCGACGAAGAGGACGCCCGCCCCCGCTACTGGCAATTCTGGCGACGGCTGCCGGAGCGCGGGTGCATCGGGATTCTATTCGGGTCCTGGTACGCGCGACCGATCAGCCAACGCGTTCACGGCGAAATCAAGGACGCCGACCTCGAACGCAAAATGAAGCGCGTCAAATTCTTCGAGAACATGCTGATCGAAGACGGCGCCTGCATCATCAAGCTCTGGTTTCATTTGTCCAAATCGACGCAGAAAGAACGGCTGACGACGCTGGACGCCAATCCCAAAACTCGACGACGTGTGCTCACCTCGGACTGGGAACATCACAAGCTTTACGAAAAATACTCCGACGCCTCGGAGCGGGCGCTGAAACTCACCCACACCGAGCGCGCCCCCTGGCATCTGATCGACGCCACCGACTGGCGCCACCGCGAGCTGACCACCGGACAAATTGTCCTACAGGCGATGCGCGATCGCCTCAAGCCGGCGACGCCCACGAAAGTCGTCGCCGCGCCAAAGTCGCCCGATTCGAAAAAGAGCGTCCTGGCCGGCATCGATCTCACGCAGAGAATCGGCGGCGGCGCCTACAAGGAAAAACTCGCCGAGTATCAATCCCGCCTGAACGAACTGGCCTGGCGCGCGCGCGATAAAAAAGTTTCCTGCGCGGCGGTCTTTGAAGGCTGGGACGCCGCCGGCAAGGGCGGCGCCATTCGGCGCGTGACGCGCTCGATGGATCCCCGGTTGTTTCACCTCTACAGCTTCGCGGCGCCGACCAAGGAGGAGCTGGCGCAGCATTACCTCTGGCGATTTTGGCGAGTGGCTCCCAAGGACGGCAAGATGACCGTTTACGACCGTTCCTGGTATGGTCGCGTCCTCGTCGAACGGGTCGAAGGCTTTGCGCGCGAGGACGAATGGCGGCGCGCCTACGACGAGATCAACGAATTCGAAAACCAGCTCGTCGACCACGGAACCCTGGTTTTCAAATTCTGGCTTCAGATTGATCGCGACGAGCAGATGGCTCGATTCAAGGCGCGCGAGAAGATTGCCCATAAACGCCACAAGATCACGGACGAAGACTGGCGCAATCGGGAGAAATGGGACGCCTACGAACACGCCGTCGAAGAGATGATCGAACGCACCAGCACGAAGCGTGCGCCCTGGACCTTGGTCGCCGCCAATCAAAAGAAGTTCGCCCGCATCCAGGTCCTGAAGACCTTTTGCGACCAGCTGGAAAAGCGTTTGAAATAGGCGTCAGTCTCAGCCGCGCGCCGCAACCCGGTCAGTCGCTGCGCTTTACCCTTAAAATTCAAGACGATCGCATTCGTATCCCAACGGGATTCTGCCCCAAAGCCCGGGGTTGCGAGGCACGAGCTACCCTGGGAACACTGGCCGAATGGTATTTTCAACGCCGAAGGTGTTGCGCCAATCGCGGGCGTTTTAGACGCAACCCCGTTGGGGTTGTTTCGAAAATGGGCGTGTGACCCAGGGTAGGCCGGCCGCTGTCGCGGAAGGCCAACCCTTGGGCTGGAGGACATAATCCCGTTGGGATAAAAAAGAACGCGGCTTCGTCGCGGATTGTAAATTTATGGGCCAAGATCAAGGCTAGCAGTCGACTACGGGCGACTTCGTTTGATCCGCCGGCATACCCCGACGGCGATCCCGCACGACACGATCATCGCCAGCATGGTTCCATTGAGGATCGGAGTGAAACCAACGCCCCGATCGAGCAGCCAGCCAAAGAGCGCCGGGCTCAACGCCGTGCCGAACACCGCCAGACTTCCGCCCAGACTCTTGATCGCGCCCAGATGCCGCACGCCGTAGAGCTCGGCCCAGAGCGAGGAGGTCAGCCCGCCGGCCATTCCCTGGGCGGCCCCCGTCAGCCCGAGGTAGATCCACGCGACAGCCGGTGAACTCAGATTTTGAAGGAACAAGATTCCCAACGCCATCGGCAGCGGAAAAAACGGAAAGAGCCTCGCGGCTCCATAGCGATCGATCGCCGGACCGATGGCCAATGAGGAGACTATGCGGGCCAGCGCGAAGCCCGTGAAAGCAAACGCCAGCGTAGCCAGAGTCCAGCCTTTGAACTCCGCCAGCCGGGCCTGATGGATAATCAGCCCGGTGACCGCAGCAGGTAACATCAGGAGCGTCGGCAAGAGGAGATAGAATCGCGGATCTCGCAAGACACGCGCGCGGGTCCATTCGACCTCGTCGTTTTTGGCCGTCGCATCGCGACTCACGGCATGGCGCGCATGGAGCGCCGCATCGGGCGCCCTTTTCAACAACCCGATGATCGCGGGAATCAACAGCAGTCCGACGCAAAGCCCCTGGACCACCCAGACCTGACGCCAGCCAATCAGCGCAATCGCCGCGACCACCACCGCCGGCAGAAGGCCCTCGCCGACGGCATAGCCCAGGCTGGAAACACTGAGCGCCTTGCCTCGCTCAAGCGTGAAGGATCGGGCCATCGTGGTCGAAGCCGTGTGGCCGCACAATCCCTGCCCGGTCAGCCGGAGGACCAGCAGACAAGCGAGCAGGTGCCAGGATTCACGCACCACCGACATTGCGAGGCAGGCCAACGTCAATCCCCCCGCGACGCAGAGCGTATAGCGGCGCAGACCCACGTCATCGATCATGCGTCCGAGGCTCGGCAACAGCCCGGCGCTGATGAGCGTGGCCAGGGAGTAGAAGGAGCCGAACTCAGCAGCGCTGATATCGAGAGTCGCCTGAAGCTGCGGCACAAACAGCGAGATGAGAAAGGTCTGCCCGAAACTTGAAAACAGGGTCAGCAAAGCGCCGAAGGCCAAAAGCCGACGGTGCTTTACGATAAATGACGGGTAACTTTTCAATCGTTGGGTTTTCGCGCCAGCAGGGCGCGGACAGCGAGGGCGGAGGTTGTAGCCGATGCATCCGCGCCCGTCTACGTGGATCGAATTATCCTCGGGAAAGCGAAGTGAAGGATCGCGTGAAGCTCGTCCGCGACCTCACGCGTGGCCAGTTAAGTGGTCCAGTAGTAGTAGACGCGGCCTCGAATGGCATCGATCCAGAAATAGGCCAAACCATGGGGCGGCCCGAATCCACTGAATCCTCGGCTGATGGTTTCCACATCAAACCATTGGATGCCGCCGAGTCCATAGGCGCGCAAAAACGCCATATCGACCGCGTCTGGGTTGACGGTGAAATCCGTTCTAAGCGGAAAATGAAACACCTCAATCTCAGCCGGTGACAATCCATTGTCGGCGATCAATCGCTCGCCAAACTGGATACAGTCGGCAACCGGGGCGTCGAAACGGTAAAGGTGCGCTCGCCCCCCCAAACCCACGCTGGAGGATGCCAGGTAGATGTTCGACGCGCTGGAAGGCAAACCTGCGATGTGCTCAGGATAGCGATTGGTGAACTCCATGTACGCCAGCGGCGTTTCGGAGACGCTGGGATGAGGAACGGACATCACATAGGCGAACGAACCGAACATCAAGACAAACGGGGCCAGACAGACGCCGATGATCAGGAAGAGTCTGCGCCGAATAAGCCGGAAGATCCGCCGCGGCAAGAGCCGCTTCTCCGGAGGTTTCTGGTTCGGCGTCATAAAGCTTCCATTGGCCGCTCACTCGTCCGGTGGCGCCGGGTCGTCGTTGAGCTGTAGCCGGACAGCCCGGGAAATTGGGTGTATGACAGATAGATTTTCATGATGTCACCGCTTCGCGTACTAGAACAAAACTTACGAAGGCTCTGGATCCATGTCTCATTGGTCAGTGTGAACGACCCCAGAAGCAGAGACGCGCCCACAAGATGCTTTTATCGCGCTTTTGGAGGCCCGCCGCCTTTTCAGGTCTCACTCATACTTTTCGAAAGGATTCGCGCAAGTCCGAATCAGGCGAACCTGGCCATTGGTAAGGAGATTCCACTCACGCCAGGAGTCGATGTATCGGATGCTCAACGAACCCTCAGGAACGTCTCCCTCCGCGACCTTGATTATCGCTGTGCCCTTCGCATCGTCGAGGCTGTGACGCTCAACGGCCCAACGGGCAAGAAGGAGCGCGCCACCCCCGGCCAATAACACCACTTGGCCCTCCACCCGTTTTGCTCGTCAGCGAACTCCCCGGCGCTACGCTGCTTGAATGAACTCAACCAAACCTTGCGTCGCTCGCTTCAGTGCGGCGAGATTCAGATCATGAGCCGATTCCACTCACGTCGCGAATTCCTGCACAAAGCCGCCCTTGCGGCAGGCGCAGCTGGCGCGTCGAGTCCGGTTCTTGGCGCGGCATTCGATCGGCCCTTGCCGGTCGCGGGCGTGGTGAGCCTTTACAAGGAGAACACCCACGCCGACGTCATCCTCGGCAAGATCCTCGAAGGCTACGATCAACGCGGCGGCCCTGGACCCGCGCTGAAGCTCGCATCGCTCTACATCGATCAACCGGAACACTCCAAGCTGGGGCTGGATATGGCCAGGCGGCATCGCGTCCCAGTGTTCGATACGATTCATGAAGCGGTGTCGGCGAAGAACAACGGAGCGCCGGTCGAAGGCATCATTTGCATCGGAGAACACGGTAGTTATCCGGACTTTCCAAAGACTGGGCAGAAGATGTATCCGCGACTCCGGTTCTTCGATGAAACCGTCGCGGCGCTGAAGGCGGACGGACGCCGAGTCCCGATCTTTAACGACAAGCACCTGAGCTGGAATTGGCGGGAGGCCAAGAGCATGTATGACACAGCCCGGCGGATGAAGCTTCCCTTCATGGCCGGTTCGTCAATTCCGGTGGCCTGGCGGATTCCAGAGCTGACATTGCCGCGCGGTTGCGAAATCCAGGAGGCCATGGCGATCGGTTATGGCGGATCGGAGGCCTATGGATTTCATGCGTTGGAGGGGCTCCAATGCATGGCCGAACGCCGAGGCAAGGGCGAGGCCGGAGTCAAGTCCGTGCGCGCGGTCAGGGGCGAGGCGATCTGGGAGGCGCAACGCGCCGGCCTTTGGTCGCGCGATTTGCTGGATGCGGCGCTGCGCGCCCAGCCGAATGTGAAACAGGGCGACATCCAGAAACTCCTGACGCCCGAAAGCTCGTTCTTCCTGATCGAGTATCGCGATGGCTTGCGAGCGACCGTGGCGCTGTTGAACGGCGTCGCCCGCCATTTCGGATTTGCCGCGCGGATCAATGGACAACGAGAACCGCAGGCCACCTGGATCCGGCTTGAGGAGACAAAGCCGTATCGCCATTTCGCCTGGCTGTTGAAAGGCATCGAACACCTCGT
>Ga0302117_10000763_pt1 | contig 14671 bp, 14 predicted proteins | sample AG5_322_MG_FD_203112 | JGI IMG/M metagenome (GOLD analysis project Ga0302117, IMG submission 203112) | Marine microbial communities from Western Arctic Ocean, Canada - AG5_32.2 | ecosystem: Environmental > Aquatic > Marine > Oceanic | place: Canada: Western Arctic Ocean | collected 2017-10-01 | reverse complement strand
CAAGCGTCCCCGCACGATCGCCGAAGCCAACAAGCAACTGGCCAACAAGCAACCAGGCCAGAAAATGAAACAGGATGGCGGAGTAAGAAGACGCGGCAAAATCTCCATCGACGCCCAAGGCTCGCCCATGGGGGCATATGACGCCCGCTTGATCGCCTCAATTCAGCATCGGTGGTTTCAGCTGATTGATGAAAGTGGAGTCAGGCTGACCCAGCATGGAAAAGTGGTGGTCACGTTTCGACTTCATGCGGATGGCAGAGTCTCAGAAATCAAAGCCACCGAATCGAGCCTCGGCACCCTCTCGTCCTACGTTTGCCAAGCCGCCGTTCAAGACCCCGCCCCTTTCGAGGAATGGCCCGAAGCCTTCCTCGCTAAGATTGGAACGGATTCGCGCGTCGTTAGATTTACATTCTTTTTCAATTAGTTCCGTCGCCGCCTGCAATTCACGGAAATCGAGAAATCAAAGCTTGATTGAATGATGCATCTTTGTGAGGAACAGCGGCTCGAAAACGACCAATATCATCCATGACAATCGCAATGCTGCCTGATTTTCTGAATGTCGAGTCTGCCATTATGGGCATGCTCCAACTCACCTCCATCTGCGCGCTCGCGTTCATTATCGAGCGCGGCATTGCGCTGGGCTGGCGACGGGTCGTGCCCAGCGCCATCGAACTGGCGGTCGAAAAGTGCCAGTCGATGGAGGACCTGCCCAAATTGAAACAGATCTGCCAGCAAAACCCGTCCTCGCTGAGTCGTTTAATCCTGGTCGCCGCCGATCATCTCGACTGGCCCAAAGAGGAAAACGTCGACATCATTCAGACCCGGGCGCGGCGTGAGGTCAACCGACTCGAACGCGGCCTGATCGTCCTGGAGATCTGCACCGGCGTCGCCCCGCTCATGGGACTGGTCGGCACGATCTACGGAATGATCACGCTCTTCGGCAGCCTCGGGACTTCCGGTCTTGGCGATTATGCAGCCTTCGCCTCCGGCATTTCCCTCGCCCTTCACGCCACGATGTTCGGCCTGTTGATCGCCATCCCCTCGCTGATCGCCTGGAGTTACTACACCCGCAAGGTCGAATCCCTGACGATCGAACTGGAGAATCTTTGCGACGCATTTGTCCGGCGCTTTTATCGCCTGCAGAAGAAAGAGGCGCCCGCCCAGGCATCGGCCGCACGGCAGCAAAAAGCTCCCGCTTCTTCGACCTACTCCGAAGCCATCAAGACCGCGCGCCCCGCCGGCGACGCCCGACGCTCGTCCCGATCTAAATAAGCGGCATGAGATTCACACAAAAAAAGCGCCGTCAGCCGCCCGCGGTCATCATCATCGCGCTGATTGACGTGCTGATCGTAATTCTGATTTTTCTCATGGTCACGACGACCTTCAAGAATCAGATTCCCGCGCTCAAACTGGCGCTGCCGGAATCGAGCCAATCGAAGCCCGGAGACTCCCAGGAAGACATGGTCGTGCTGACCCTCGCGAGCCAGCCGCCCTATTTCTATCTGGGAAATGAAGCCGTCACCACCAACGCGTTCCGATCGCGCCTCCAACAAGCCGTCGAGAAGAATCCGGAGGTTCGGCTCTCCATTCGAGGAGACAAGACAACGCCATGGGGCCTGATCGTGAACATCATGGACATGGCCAAAGAGGCGAAGGTGAAGTCCGTGACCGCCGTGACGCAAGCTCCCGCCGCCAACCAGAATTAGCCCGCGGATGCAAACCCGAGGCGCCGGCCGAGGATTACTTCTTGCCCCAACCAAACAGGCTCCAGCCCTTCTTCTTCCCCTGGTCCTGCAGCGCCACCTTGAGTTGCCCCAGGACCGCCTGAAAACCGATGAAGATCTTGTGCCAGCTGCTTTCGGTCGATTTCAAAGTCGAGTCCTTCTGAGAACTGAGATACCTCAGCGAAGGAGCTCCCTCGATGATGCCGTGAACATCTTCGCGCGTCGGCGATTCGATCTGCCCCGCGGCGCTGATCAACTCCATCTCCTGCACGATCACACTCTTGGTCTCGAGAAACTGATTCTCATCCTCCTCGTCAAAGCTGCCCTGTTTTGCCAGCCCTAGAAAATGATTAAACTGCTTCCAGGTTTCGACGTAGTTCTCCATTTGAGCGACGCGTTCTGAGAGGTCCGGGCCGGAATCCTTTTTGTCGCTGGTCTGAAGCTGAGCCTTGATCGCGCCGATCAAGGCGTGAAACGCGATGTAGGTCTTGTGCCACTTGTTCGCCAGATTCCGGTGCGCAATCGCGTTTTGCTCAGCCAACCCGGCGATCGACACCGAGCTTCCGACAATATCGATGATCTCGTCGCGCGACGGGGAATCAAATTCCATCATTGAGAGAATCTCCTCCAATTCCTGAAGCACAACGCTCTTGATTTCGAGAAATTGAGACTCGTCCTCCTCGTCAAATTTCCCGGTCTGACCGAGCGTCAGGTAATGTTGAAATTGCTTCCACGTCTCGACGTAGTTTTCGATTCGTTCGAGCACGACCGTAAAATTCGAGCCCGCCTTGCCTTTCTTCTTTTCAAGTTCCCTAATCTGCGCCTTGACCGCGCCCATCAGACTTTGCAGGGCGATGAAATTCCGATGCCACTGAGCGTCAATGTCCCGAACATTGTTTCCTCCCAGTTCGCTCAGCGCCTGAAGCGTCGGGATCTTTCCGATCAGATCGTGCACATCCGCTCGCGATGGCGATTCGATCTCCACGGTGGCCATGATCAGCTCCAGCTCCTGCGTGATCACGCTCTTGATTTCGAGAAACTCATTCTCATCCTCTTCATCGAACTTCTTGGATTTCGCCAGCGTGATGTAGTGGCTGAGTTGCTTCCACGTTTCCGTGTAGCTCTCAACCATGGAAATCAGTTTCTCGAATGTCTCTTTTTCGCTCGCCATACCTAAAAAGGTTAAGACTTCCCTCGTTTAACCATCGTCCCGGCCTCGGCTAGAATTTTCGCGGCGTGAGAAAGACGACCGCGCCGCCCCTGGCCTCGCGCCCGGTGATCTTGGCGCCGGCATAGTCCAGGCCCAACTCCTTGAGCGGGATGCCTTGTTCCTGCGCCGTCCGAAACGCCTGCACGAACATCTCGCCGATTTCCGTCAGTGTTTCCCGGGGAAACCCTCCGGGAATCGTGGACGCGCTGATCTCCCCAGCGGCGCTGATGCGAAAGCTGCCGGAGGGCAGCTTCTCCATCGGCTCCGCCTTCGCTCTTTTGGAAAATAAACTCAGGAGTCCCATTTTACGGAAATCTCTTTCAGGGTCTCACGAACCTCGCTCGGGCTGAAGGATCGCTGGATACCTACGCACAAACTTGCCGAGGAGCCCGGCAACAACGCGACATGCCGCTTCAATCCCACGCCGACGGCCTGCTTCAGCTGGCCGATGTTCAACTTTTCGCCGATCGTCCGAAACTGGGCCAATTGGCCATGCGCCCAGCCGCCCAGCTTATCCGGGCTTTCAGCGCCCCATGATTTGACTTTCTCAGCGTCCTCCGACTCCACGGACAAAACGAATTCAACGCCATTGCATCGGGTTATCTGCCCAAATCCGGAAAGGCTCTCAGTGCCCTCGACGCCCTCGCCCTCGCCCTCGCCATCCAGCCCCTGATCCGCAGCTTGAGCCATATCCAGCGTCTGCGCGCTGTCGAGCAGCAGCCCCTGATAGGAACTAAGAATCGCCCGTTCATGGGCGGGTTCCTCCGGCAGTTTCTCGAAGTTCCCCGTCTTCCATTCCAAAATCTTCAGAAAGCCTTCTTCCGCCTTGAGGCTCTGGGCTTCCGCGTCGATCACATCGCCGTCCTTGATCCAGACCTTGCCGGCAATCGGACCGTTGGTGATCTTCAAGACGCATGAACTGCCGGCCATGCATTCGGCCTGAATCAAATCGACCAGAGACATGCTCTGAAATCCGCGAAAGCCCCCGGCCTCCTCACGCGTCAGGACGCCCTCGACGCAGTCGACAAACGTCCGAATGTCCTCGTCCGTGCTGGGTTTTTCCAAAAACACGTCGATGCCCATGCCGTAGGCGCGAGCCCGATATTGATCATCAGACACCCCGGAAATGACCACGGTGCGAATATTTGGATACTTGCTGCGAACTACGGTCAACAACTGAAAACCGTCCATTCCCGGCATGTTCAGATCCGTAACGAGCAGGTCAAATGGTTCCGAAGCCAACACCGCGAGCGCCCGTTTTCCAGAATCCGCGATCATCACCCGCGGGGTCGATTCCAGCTTTGACAACAGGGCCTGGTAGAGTTCCAACAGATCCTGTTCGTCGTCTACTATCAATATGTTGCGTCGTTGCGACATTCGCCAGACTGTTCACTGTTCTTACTTGCCATGACAAGCGATTTAGGACAAAAAAGAAAATTCGTCGAGTGGTATTTCTACCCTTCAGACGTATTCCGATTACGTAGGCAAACTGAAAGCATTCACTGATGGGTTTTCTCAAAAACTTATTTTTCCGGGGCGCGAGCAATAAACCTGTAGCTCGCCAAACTCACCCTTCCTCGCCGGAGAAACCCACCTCAGCTGCTCCGGCGACTTCCACGCCGACCGTCGCCAACAGCAAAGGCCCCAAGCCTTTGGAAGATTCAGGCGAAACAGTCGACCTCCCGCTCGGCGGAATCGTTGACGGTCTTCCGGACAGCCTCAAGTCGAGCGTACAAACGCCCCCTGACGCCTCTGCGACCGTGTCGATACCGGTCTCCGCAATCGTCGAACAACTGACCCAAGGCTCGGTGAAGATACGCTTCGACGATCTCCGCAAGCGCGCTCCACAAGGGACTTTTAGCGACGGAACCCAAAACGATCAGACGGCTGTCGTGCTCCCGCTTAAGGATGTTCTCGCAAAAATAAAGCCGGAGCACATGAAAATGCGGGAAAGTCGGAAGACAATTGAGATTCCGCCCGATATCAAGGATGTCTTCGGTCTCGATGGAAAGACAGCCGATGCAACTGCTCCTGAGCCTGAGTCTGCTGCCGCTCCAGAACCAGGCCCGACTCCCACTCCGGCTCCAGAACCAGCTCCGGCTCCGGCCCCCGTTCCGGAACCCACTCCCGCCCCGATGTCAACCGCCCCGATGTCAACCGCCGCGTCAGCGACCGTCGGCTCCGTGGATGACGGCAACGTTAAACTTCCGCTTGGCTCCATCTCCGAAAACTGGCCCGACGAACTGAAATCGGCGATTGGCGACGCTGGAATCGCGGATTCGCAAGTCACGCTGGAGCTGGCATCGTTGGATCCCATGATGAAACGCGGCAAGATCGCCTTCACGTGGAAGGACCTGCGGGCGACCCTTCAACCGTCAGCCTCAGATTCCGTGGGATCGGCGCAAGATGGCGCAGAGGTGGACGTCCCGTTGAAACTCGTTATCCCCCATTTCATGGCGACCGCCACGAGCCCGGCGAGACAGAAGAAAGTCGATGTTGACGCCACCATTCCGGATGTTTTCAGCAAGGAAGACATCGCGGGAAAAACGGCCCCTGAACCGGCGGCGCCAGCCGCCCCAGCTGCGGAACCCGCGCCCGAGCCGACTCCGGTGGAGGCGCCCGCCCCAGCCGAGGCAACGCCTGCGGGAAAATCGCCCGCTCAAATCATCGCAGAAATTTGTCAACTTCCCGGAGTCAGCGGCGCCCTGCTTACGATGAACGACGGGTTGCCGGTGGCAAAACAATTGCCCGCCAATGTGAACGGCGATGCCCTTTCAGGATTTGTGCCGGAGATCTTCAATCGAACCGCTCAATACTCGAAGGAATCTCAGTTGGGAGAAGCCGCGACGGTGGAGGTTCAAACCGGCGAACACACTCTCACCATTCGAAAATCAGGCGACGCCTTTATCGCGACACTGAGGACAGTTGGAGCCGAACTCCCATCGGACAAAATCGCGGAAATCGCAAATACAGCAGCAAAGGGATAATCAGTAAGGGTTTAAGTATGGCCATTATCAATCAAGCCAAAAAAGAGATTCAGGTTAAAATCGTTTATTACGGTCCCGCCCAATGTGGAAAGACCACAAACCTGGAAAAAGTGCATGCGGATGTGGAGACTGCAGATCCCGCCCACAAGGACAAAATGGTCTCGCTCGCCACCAGCTCCGATCGCACGCTGTTCTTCGATTTCCTGCCAATCGAAGCCATGTCCATCAAGGGCTACAAAACCAAGTTCCAGCTTTACACCGTTCCCGGACAGGTCATCTACAACACCACTCGGCAACTCGTGCTTCGAGGTGTGGACGGCATCGTCTTCGTCGCCGACTCGCAATACGACAAAATGGAGGAGAATGTCGAAAGTCTGGCCAATCTGGAGGACAACTTGAAAACGTTGCGAATGGACATCAAGGACATTCCCTACGTCCTGCAGTATAACAAACAGGATCTGCCCAATATCGCGCCGGTGGAATACATGGAGTTCCTCCTCAACAACCGCGAGGTGCAAGTTCCGTCATTCAAGGCGTCCGCGTTTCAAAGCGAGGGCGTTTTCGAGACGTTGAACATGATCACCAAGATGCTCCTTCACAAGTTCATCAATCAGGGCGGTTAAGTTCAGTAGGTCTTAAAGATGCCCGCTTTCCCCCGAATCATTGAGGAGGACTATCAGCGTATAACCGCCGCGTTGAACGCATTCCTGTCTCGTTCTGAAGCGTCCAATGCCCTGATTGTCGAAAAAGCCGGCTATCTCATCGTTGAATGCGGCGAGGAGCCGCCGTTCGACACCGCCGAGCTGGCGACTCTCGCCGCCAACGCCTTCGCCGCGACGCAGTTCATGGCCGACCGGCTCTCTGAAACCAACTTCAGCAGCATGTTCCAACAGGGCGAACAGACCAGCGTGCTCTGGACGAACGTGGAAGAAAACACCCTGTTAGTCACCGTCTTTGACGCCAGTCAAAGTATGGGCGCGGTGAAATACTACGCCGCTGAAACAGCCGCTGAAATCGCCCGGCAAATCAGCATCGCTCAAGGACGCGATCAGACCGGCGGACTCGACCTGGCGCATCTCGATCCTTCGAGCGCCGACGATGTTTTCAGAAAAAAGTCCGCCCCAGACGATTCCAACGAATCAGACGACGGACACGCGCCAGCCGCCAAGTAGGCGAGTAGCGCCGCGTTGGCGAATTGCCGCCAAACGTCGAATTACAGCTTCGTATGGCTCCCGTCGCAGAACGGTTTGTCACAGGTTTGCTTGCAGGCGCACCAGGCAACCACTTTCGGCTCCGTGATTTCAACCTCCATCGGCTCAATCCCCGTGCCGGCATGGGATCCGTCACAAAATGGCTGCTTCGCGGATCGTCCACAGGCGCACCACCAATAGGTTCCGGGCTCCGTCTTCTCGACGATTGGAAGTTTCTGAGGGGACAGGGGTTCAGCCATAGTTTCGCCTTTCGTTGTTCTACTTCTTCTTTCGGGGTGAGCGTTTGCGTTTCACCGCGCTGTCGCGAACTTGAGCCGCGACTCTCAGCCTCAACCCGTTCAATCGAATAAATCCAGTGGCGTCGTCCTGATTGTAGGCGTCCGCCGGGTCTCCCTCCATCGAGGCGATGTGGGGATTGTAGAGGCTCAACGGCGACTTGAGGCCCGCAGTCATGATGTTGCCCTTGTACAGCTTCACCCGAACAACACCGCTGACATTCTTCTGGCTCTCCTCCACCAGCGCCTGAATCGCCTCGCGATCAGGCGAAAACCAAAATCCGTTGTAAACCAATTCCGAGTATTTCGGAATCAGCGAGTCGCGCAGGTGCATGACTTCACGATCCATCGTCAAGGTCTCCATTTGTCGGTGCGCAAAATGAAGAATCGCGCCGCCCGGCGTTTCGTAGACGCCGCGGGATTTCATCCCCACAAAGCGATTCTCCACGATATCCACGCGACCGATGCCGTGCTTCCCGCCTTTCCTGTTCAGGAAACGCATGACCTGGAGCGGCGTCATCGCCTTGCCGTTGATCCCGATGCAATCGCCCTTTTCGAATTCCAGCGTGAGATACTCCGACTTGTCGGGAGCGTCTTCCGGCGAAACACTCAGCTTGTACATTCCTTTGTGTTTCGGCGCCGTCGCGTCGAGCCAGGGATCCTCCAGAATCCCCGCTTCGAAGGAAATATGGAGCAAATTCCGATCCATCGAATACGGTTTACTCGCGCTCGCCTCCACATCGATCTTGTGCGCCGCGCAATAGTCGATCATCTCCGTCCGACCTGGAAATGTGTCGCGGAAACTCTGGTCGCGCCAGGGAGCGATGACATCGATCTCCGGAGCCAACGCGGCCGCCGTCAGTTCGAAACGAACCTGATCGTTTCCCTTTCCAGTGGCGCCGTGAGCGATGGCGTCCGCTTTCTCCTCACGAGCAATTTCGACCATGCGTTTGGCGATCAATGGTCGAGCAATGCTGGTTCCGAGAAAATACTGGTTCTCGTAGATGGCCCCGGCGCGCATCATCGGGTAGATGAAATCGCTGGCGAACTCCGCCTGCAGGTCTTCGATGAACACCTTCGAGGCGCCGGTGCGTTTCGCCTTCGGGCGCAGGCCCTTCAGCTCTTCCTCCTGTCCGAGGTCCGCGCAATAAGCGATTACTTCGGCCTGATAGTTCTCCCGAAGCCAACAAAGAATCACGGACGTGTCCAGTCCACCGGAATATGCGAGTATTACTTTCATGTTCTTGATAAAAAATGCAGCGGGCAATTAACGGGAAGACCCGGGTTTAGAAAAGAAGATTCTTGTCGCCGCGCAGTTCGGGACAATCCGTTCGCCGATCGCACGAATCTCAGACGACTCCCAATCGATCAAAGCATGTGGCAAAACATGCCATCGCGCAGCTTCGGCTCGAACCAGGTGCTCTTGGGCGGCATCAGCCCATCCTGAGCGGCGATCTCCATGAGATCTTCGATACTCGTGGGAAACATCGAGAATGCGCAGGCATACCCCTGCTGGTTCACCAACCGTTCCAACTCACCCGTTCCGCGGATTCCCCCAATAAAATCAATGCCATCGCTGGTGCGCGGATCCTCGATCCCAAAGATCGGACGCAAGACATAATTTTGCAGCAGCGCCGCATCCAGGGCATCCATCGGATTATTGGCGGCGGCAATTTCAGATCGAAAACGGAGCGTTCGCCACTGCGAGTCCAAATAGAGTCCCAGAACATTCTTGCCCGTCGGTTCGGCCACTCCCGGCGTTTCGATCTCGAATACCTTGCCGAGCGCATCCAGGAGTTCAGCCGGCGTATTGCCATTCAGACCCATCAATGCCCGGTTGTAGGCTAGAATGCGCATCTGGTTGTGAGGAAAGGTCACCGTCAGAAACGCGCCGCTTCCCCCCTCGCCCTGACGCGATTGATTCACGCGGCTCGCCGCGGCGCTGCGATGGTGCCCATCGGCGACATAGAGCGCGGACATGCCGGCAAACGTCGTTCTCACAAACTCAATTTCATCCTCCAGGTCGACGACCCAACTTGTATGCCTCACGCCGTCGGAGGCCATGAAATCCACCGCCGAAGGCCGATCGCACACTTTCGCCACAAAGGCGTCAAAATCAGGTCTCGCCTCGTAGGTCAAGAACACCGGCCCGGTCTGTGAATCCAATGACTCCATATGCCGCACGCGATCATCCTCCTTCACCGGTCGCGTCAATTCGTGCTTCTTTATCACGCCTTCGTCATAGTCGCGGCAACTGGCCGCCGCGACCAGTCCAGTCTGCTCGTGGCCATCCATGATCAGGCGATAAAGATAATAGCGAGAGCTGGAATCCTTCCGCAGCGCACCGTCTGCGATCAATCGATCAAAATTCTCGCGAGCCTTTGCATAGACCGAAGGATCGTGCGGATCAGTGTCTTTGGGCAGATCGATCTCGGGCTTGCTGACGTGCAGGAAACTGATGGGGTTGCCGGCGGCAACTTCGCGAGCCTCCTCCGACGACATCACGTCATAGGGGAGCTCGCAAATCTTTGCCGCCAGTTCGGGATTCGGACGCAATGCCCGGAAGGGTCTAATGTCTGCCATATCGAGCGCGGAACATTACGAAAACACCCGTCGAAACGCACGCGAAAAGTGGTCTCCGTTTCGAAAACCTCTTTAAACCAAGCAGTTCCCCGTCATGATAATGTCATTAAATTTCACTTGCGCTCCATTTGATCGATGGCATAAATACGCCTTATGCCTTGTATCGATCGACAGTACATTCGCTTTTGGAATCTATGATTAACCCCCACCTCTGGAGGGCTTCTTGAGTCGCCCTTCCCCTCGTCGTCGTCCTCACAACCCGCAGAACAACATTCGGATTAATGGGCGGATTCGCGCCCAACAAGTCCGCGTGGTTCACGAAGAGAAACAGCTCGGAGTTCTCACGCTCGGTGAAGCCCTGAAATTAGCCCGAGGTTTGGGCGTCGATCTGGTTGAAGTGTCAGGCAAGGCCGATCCGCCTGTTTGTCGGCTGATCGATTTCGGCAAATTCAAATACGAGCAGTCCAAGAAGGACAAGGAATCCAAGAAGCACCAGCACGCCAACAAGGTCAAGGAAGTGCAATTACGCCCGGTCACCGACGTGCACGACTTTCAGACCAAACTCGAACACGCCATTCATTTCCTGTGCGAGGACATGAAGGTCAAAGTAATCCTGCGCTTTCGCGGCCGCGAAAACATGCACAAGGAATACGGAGCCGCGTCGATACAGAAGTTCGCCGACGATCTTGGCCCATGGGGACAGCCCGACGCCCCCCCGCGCGCTGTAGGCCGCGCGATGAGCGTCATGGTAGCGCCGCTCCCGCGCAGCAAACGCGCAGATAATCCAAACCCCAAGCGCACATATATCGAAGAAGAGCCAGAACCCGAGGATCAACCCGAGAAATCGAAATCAAAATCAAAGAAGGCAGATAAGAAGAGCTCAGCCGAGCCCAAATCAGGCAATGGACGCCAACCTGGCGCTGCTGATCCGCCATCTGATGCCCCACCTTCCGTTGATCCAAAAGCTAAGACTCCCGCCGATAGCTCCAGCGAAGATGCCGCGGCCGCTCAGGGATGAGCGGCTGCCCAGGTTCGGAATCAAACCGAACTAAATAGACTCGGATCCCGTCCCGGACAGAACGGGGCAGAATTCAATTCAGCGCCCGCCCGGAATTCGATTTCTTCAATGGAGATTCAAGGGCCAGGTGGGCCGGTAAATCGTCGGAAGCGTTATTCGATCAAGCCGCGCTGGCGCAGCATCGCGTCCATCGCCTTCTCCATCATCATGTCGGCGAGAGGCAAGGTTGCTTCGTCCAAATCGCCAATCGCCGCCTTGAGTCGCTTCGGATCACCCACGCCATCCGGCTCATCAACCTCACTGAGAACGCCCCGGACTTTTCCCGCGGCGCTTTCAATGCGCGACTTCACTTCGGCGTCGACTTCATCGCCCCACTCGGCCAATCCCGTATCGGTCGCCTTCAAGGTCTCCTCCGCGCGCAACTTTGCTTCAATCCACTGCCGCGTTTTCAAATCGTCAAAGGCGTGTTCCACCGACTCTTCGACCATCCGTTGCACCTCCGCGTCATCAACGTCGACCGCCGACTGCATTTCCACGACCGTCTCTTTGCCTGTCAGAACGTCCCTCGCCAACACGTGGAGAATGCCATTGGCGTCGATCTCAAACTGCACACCCACGCGCGCAACGCCTTTAGCGGCCTTCTCAAATTCAATCTCGAACCTGCCGACGCTCCAATTGTCCGACGCTCGCTCGCGCTCTCCCTGGAGCACATGAATCAGCATGCTCTTCTGCTGATCCATGGCCGTGGTGAACATCTCACCAGCCTTGATCGGTATCGTCGAGTTCCGAGGCACAATCACATTCATCAATCCCCCAAACGTCTCCAGGCCGAGCGAAAGCGGCGTCACATCGAGCAGCAGGAGATCCTTGAACCCACCCATCAATATCTCGGCCTGAATGGCCGCGCCTTTGGCGATTGCCTCATCCGGATCCTGCGATGTGTTCAAGATGGGCCCGGACGTTCGATGATACTCTTCGCCCAAACGCAAATCGCCTCTCGTCTCGTCGAACTCGGCGCATTGAAACCACTTTGCCGCCATTCTGCGAACCAGCGGCATGCGCGTCTGCCCGCCCACCAGGATCACCTGATCCAATTCCGTCGGCTCCAACCCCGCGTCCGCCAATGAACGGAGGCAATGCTCCCTGGTTCTCTCCACCACGCTTCGGGCGACGCTCTCCAATTCATCCCGTGTCAACGTCAGGCTGAAACTGAAATCAGCGCTTAGAAACGGCAGCGTCAGCTCGACCTCATCACGCGTGGACAAGGCAATCTTGCAGCGCTCCGCCTCTTCACGCACGCGAGCCGACATCGTGGGCTGCTCCGACGGGTCGGGGCCGCCGGCCTCTCGAATGCGTTCGGCAATGTATTCGGATAATTTCCTGTCGATGTCGTCACCGCCAAGCCGCGTGTCGCCATTGGTCGATAGCACCTGAAAGACGCCTTCCTTCAATTCCAGCACGGACAAATCGAATGTCCCGCCGCCCAGATCGTACACCGCGATTCGCGAATGCTCCTTCAAGCGATCGATGCCATACGCCAGGGCCGCCGCCGTCGGCTCATTGACGATCCTCTCGACCTTCAACCCCGCCAATTCACCCGCCTTCTTTGTGGCGTTTCGTTGCGCGTCATTAAAATAGGCGGGCACGGTGATGACCGCTCCGGTAATTTCCATTTCCAAAACCCGCTCGGCCACGCGTCTGAGTTTTCGAACAACCTCCGCTGAAACCTTCTCTGGCGTCAGTTCGCGTCCGGGAATATCCAGGACCACCCCGCCGCTCTTCCCTCGAGCAACACGGTAATCCAGGCTCAACTCCTCCTCACTGGCCTCATCATACCGCCGCCCCATGAAGCGCTTGACCGAATAGATCGTGCGCTCCGGATGAACGGCGCGAACACGGGCAGCGGCGCGCCCCACCGTCGGATCGTCGTCGCCCTCCGGATAATAAACGACCGAGGGCGTCAAACGCTGACCGTCCTCGTCCGCAAGCACGATGGGAATTCCCGAATCGACGGCAGCGACCAAGGAATTGGTCGTGCCCAAATCAATGCCAACAACTTTGCCCATATGCTCTAAATGAAATTCGTTCCGCCGGTGTCACTTGCCAGTCCGGCCGGCTTGATTGTCGAGCCGTCACCCGTCATCGACAAATTCGTGAGATCTGAAGAAAAAGAAACGCCGCCCCGAAGGACGGCGCTTGTTCAAAATGGTCACATCCGCAGCGATTCCCGCCAGCCAATCGTCAACTGCCAGCAACACCGCTGGCCGCGTTGCCAAAGTTCAGTGTGTCCCTGAATCGTTTGTTGTCGGCGCGAATGCGGGCGGAAAACGTCTTGCACATGGCCATGAAGAACCGCGCAGCGAGGTCGGGAGCGTCATCGCGAAGCGACTCAATGGCTTCGACACTGATCTTGAGCAATGTGCAATCGGTATTGGCAACGATATCCGCCGACCGCGGGCTCTGATCGAACGGAGCCATCTCCCCAAAGAACTCTCCCGGGGGCATTGTCACCAAAATGCGCTCCTTGTTCCCGATCATCAGGCGAACTCGCACTTCACCCTCCAGCACAAGAAACATGGAATCCCCATGCTCGCCCTGTTTGACAATCTCGACAAACTGCCGCACCTGCTTGACTTCCATGAACTTCAGGAAGCGACCCAGCTGGGTGTCGTCAAATTCGGAAAGAATCTTTACCCGCCGAAGCATGCCCGGCTTGATGCCGGCAATCAGAGGCGCTTTCTCCTTGGCCTCTGCTCCGCCAGCGGGCGCGCGCTTACGAAAAAACATCCCGAAATCGGGCACTTTTCCGGCCTGCTGCCACTTGCCCTCATGTTCGATATAAATCCAGGTGTCGCCTTCGACGCGCTCGTCCTGAATCCACTCGACCAGTTGCGGAAGTTCCACCGGACCATAGACTACGTCGTCCGCAGCCCAAATCCGATATCCCGGCATGTCGTCGTTATCACTCACGATTTATTATTGATTCGAAAATGTCGCGGTTTTGAAAGAAAAAAATGTTACCGACTTTAAAAAATAACGCGCGCAATCCCCACATCTGGACATCGTCGCGACTGAAAAACGTCACATCCGATCCGTGGTTTCCAGGCCCAGGGCTTCCAATCCCTGCTTCAAGACGCGTGAAACGAGATCACACAAAGCCAATCGCGTTCCCCGTTGAGGCTCCTCCGCCTTGAGCACCGGACAGGCCTCGTAAAACTGTGCGAATTGGCAGGCAAGTTCGTAAAGATAGTTGCAAAGGAGATTCGGACGGCATTCCTCGACGACAGATTGCAACACAAAATCAAAATCGAGCATCTGCTTGGCCAGCGCGCGCTCTTTCGGGTCCGTCAGCGCAAGTGCGGTCGCCGATTCGGTGGATGCGCCATCGTTCGCCTTGCGGAAAATACTCCGAATACGCACATACGCGTTCAGCAAATAAGGGAATGAGTTGCCCTGCAACGACAGCATTCTCTCCCAGCTGAATTTGTAGTCGCTCTGCCGATTGGGCGAGAGATCGGCATACTTGATCCCGCCGAGGCCAATCACCCGGCCAATCTCTTTTTGAGCGTCTTCCGAGGGTGCCGAAGTGTCATCGCGTCCCTCATACTTGCCCTTGGCGACGGCATATCCCCGTTCTTCCGCTTCGTTCAACAGATCCGTCAG
>Ga0302117_10000760_pt1 | contig 14688 bp, 14 predicted proteins | sample AG5_322_MG_FD_203112 | JGI IMG/M metagenome (GOLD analysis project Ga0302117, IMG submission 203112) | Marine microbial communities from Western Arctic Ocean, Canada - AG5_32.2 | ecosystem: Environmental > Aquatic > Marine > Oceanic | place: Canada: Western Arctic Ocean | collected 2017-10-01 | reverse complement strand
AGTTACTGGAAATTTAACAGAAGGTTTTTCCGATGCTCATGAATTACAAACCACCCTTCAAACATTCATCACAGAAATTAACTCTTGAAAAGATTCCTAGTGATTAATTATGAGCGTAAACCCCCCCTTTCTCCCCCTTTTTTGGCCGTGGACAGATGCTGAACGAAGGGTGATGCCTGCGAAAGAATTTCTTCGTTCAAGGTCTTTTAGTCTGATATATTTAAGTGGAATTATTACTATATGGGCAACACTTGGATTCGGACATTGGGGTAGTTTACGTTGCGAAACATTGGGTGAGCAGTTGGCTTGTTCTAGTGCGATTTGGCCAAATAAGTTAGTTGATGCACCACATGAATATCTCCTTTCTTTTTTCACATCACCTTGGTTTCATAATGATTTTAATCATATTATATTCATCATCATTTCTTTCATTATATTCACCCAATCTTTTGAAGTTAAAGCAGGATCTAAATCTACAGCGATTATTTTCTTTGGAACCATTGCCTTCACTTCGATTGTTGCTGGTATTATTTTCAATAGCGGGGTTTATTTTTGGCCAGATAACGAAATATTCACCCACCCAATGAATCGAAGTTGGATGGGGGGTTCGATTGGTTTGATGGGTATCCTCGGGGCGCTTTCCCATCAATCAAGGTGGAAATGGTTAATCCCAACCATTTTACTTTCTTTTGAATATTGGAATAGTGAATACAATAGGATATCAGAATACATCACTTGGGGCCATCTATCTAGCGCTTTGTTTGGTTTTGTAGTATGGGGAATATATCTCAAGCGAAATACAACTCTTCAAATAACCACTATAAAATGAATTCATGAAAGGTATCTAAGGTGGCTAAAAAGTAGGCCGATTTGATGACGTTACTCCATAGTTGGGAGTAGTTTATAAGGTCGGCACCACCCTCAATTTACGCAATAATCACACATTTCTGAGCACACTGATGTTTGTAAACACAATCACTCAAGATCATCAATATCTTTCAAAGCAGGGGCGGCCGAACCACCTGGTGCGTTACCAGCTTCGGGTTCTGGTATTGAATCATCAATTTCAATTCCCAAACCTTCTCTTCTAGCCTTCGTTTGTTCATGTGTCCGCAAAACCCCCAAAGAATCTTGAAATGCCCCACTAACTACACCCCTGGTTTTTTCAGATTTTCGCAAACCATCAACTTCAGTAGCCATTCTTTCATAAACTTCTTCTAACTTCTTCAATTCTGCTGTACGGTCTGACAAACCACCTTCAATGTCACTAATCGTTAGTTGCATTTGTTGAATCCTTTCGTCACGCTCGAAAACATCTCTATGTAATCTTCTTTCTCTTCTTCGTAGCGCTTCATATTCCCTATTTCTCTCAAGTAACCGGCGTTTTAATTCTTCAATTTGTTCAACAAGATAATCATGTTCTGCTGAAATAGAGCGAGGCCCATCCATCATTCTCTGCATTTGCCCATCTAATTCTTTGAGGCGAATATCTCTTTGTTCTAACAAAGACTTTGTTTGTGTTACCATTTCACGAAGTTTATCTCTTTCTTCTGAAACAGTGTTGTTTTCTATTTGTTCGGCTTCTATTTTACGATGAGCATCTTCTAATTCATGATTCAAATTTCGAACTTCATCAGCGGTGATTGAAGTTAAACCCGCTTCTGCAGCCTTTTCTAGTGCTTCGACTAGTTGGTCCAATTTCCCTTCTAATTCACTAATTATATTTGCTTGAGATTCAACTTTTTCTGAAAGATCACCCTCGTTGCGTTCTAATTCATCAATTCTAATTGCTCCAACAGAGTTAGCAATCGCTTCTTTTTCTCTTCTTGTGTCATCAAGCATTCTTTCAAGGTGAATAATTCGTGCTTCTCTGTCACGTAAATCTTCATCAGCTTTCATTAAACGTGCCCGGTCTGGCGCACCCAATTCTTCGCGTTCAGATAAGTCGAGTTCCATCACTCTGTTTTTTTGATTTGAATTTGCTAATTCTTTGTTTGCGGAAGCCAATTCCTCCCACGCAGTAATAACTTCGTCAACAAGTTGTTCTGGTCCATATCCAGACAGCATTCCTGCCAATGCTGCGCGGTCAACATCATCTCCCGCAGTAGTTTTTCCATTAGTGGTATTCGACGGTCCCATGCTCAATCAAATACCCTATCGAGAGAGAACCATTCTTGAACCTTCACATTGACATCAGTCAAAGCGAGTCGTTTTTGGACCCTTTACAAGGTCACCGAATTAACATCAACTGATTGCTGTATATTGGTCATCAGGCATCACCATTGACAGTTTTAATGCCCCATCAGCAACTCTTACCATTGGGTCATCGGCGCACCAAACACGCACATCCCCGATATCTGCCAGTTCATCGGCCACACGGTCGGCCAAACCATCGATTAATGACCCACCACCAGATAGAATGATGTTGTTTCGTAGTAATGGTTGATATTCTGGATCAGCACCTGCAACAATTCCCTTTACAGTCTTCACAAGGTGTGGAACCAATTCTTCACATGCAATTTGAATTAAGTCACCGACATCGACAACCTGCTTCTTTCCATCAACAGAAAGTTCAACCATCTGTTCTTTTTCATCTCCACCAACATATGACCCTGCTTCTTTCCATTTTCGGACCATGTCTTTTGTTAATTGAGCACCAGTAAATTTCTTAGCAACTAATTCCATTAGGCGACGATCAATCCAATCTCCCGCCTCGGAGATGGTAACCTGGTCCTCTTCACTAGGGAATGTCCCATAGATACGAGCAACATCAGTTGTTCCCGCACCGATGTCTACAACAATACTTCCACCGATTTCATCAAGACCGAAAGCAACAGCAAATGGTTCACTAACAACCATAATTGCGTTAACTTGTCCTCGTAGAATGCTTACTAAATTGCTCTTGTCAACGAATGAAATATGAGCTGGCGAGCAAATCACACCAAACACCTCATCAAATTCTTCGGGGTCAACCGCTTCAACTAAATGAGTTACAAACGATTTTGCCGCTGCTAAATTATTTTCATCATCTTGTGCAACTCCTGCAGAAAGAGGATAATACAAATTACAAGCTAATTTATTTTTCAAAGCATCAGCACCAAACAATGTATCTCTTTTCAAGAAGTTACGAGCGATAGGATCCTTAGGTTTCCCAACCACCGTTAATACACTTTCATTCGTTCCATTCGACGCAGAAATTGTCGATTGAAATGTTCCCAAATCTATTCCGATGTACAGTCTTTCACTCATCGTCATCACCTATATGCGGTGCTACCGCTATTGGCAGGGAGTCGCTATCATGGTTTGAAGGTTCACCTTCGGTTATAATTTCATCAACCATTATTTGAGAGGATATTTTATACCTTTCAACAACGATTAATCCGATTGTAAATAAGATAATAACAATCATTGTAACAAACCAATATTTACCCAAAGAATCGTCACCCTGCTCTTCATTTCCGTTTTCATTTTGAGTTAAAACCAACCAAGGAGTTATTGTTTCTACACCACTTCTTTCAACCCCTTTTACAGCCAATGCAAAACCAATCTTGTCACCATTTAACCCCACCACTCCGTTTTCGGGCCCGGTGTTTATTTGATGACCAATAATTTGTAATTCAAGAAACTCAAAACCATGAAGAGTTTCTGATGGGATGTGAACCCCCTCTATTGTCTCAATATTTTCTTTAACACCCATTCCAGCCAAATCATTCCCTAAGAAAATCTGTCCATCAGGTAAAGTAACAACAAGATCTAAATCATCGCGTGAATCAATATTCGGTGCCGAGTTCCAAACCAAACGCGCGTCAAAATCCTCCCCACTCACGATAGGCATCTGCCAAGTCACATTCTCAGATGTTGAAAGAAATGGCCCTGCAGCCCCTTCCCCCTTCCATCGGTGGTTTGAAACAGAATCAAGTGGTTTTTCTCCAACCCATTTTTCAATCATGTCTTGCCAACTATTATTATTCATTTTAAATGAATCATGAATCCAAACATTCATCGCGGGGTCAACTGTGGAATTATTCATTTGGATGTTGATATTTTCAAAATCTACAAGATTCGAGAGATTTGGCCTCCCCCATCCTTGTTGATTGTCGGGTGCCGGCCCAAGTGTCAATTCTGCTTGTCTACCCCCCTCTAGAGTGTCAGCACTCAATACCATCAACGCCCTGATAAGTGGCCCGGAGGGAGTAAATCCTTGGGCTAACGAGATATTTCCATCTGTGAGGTTATTGTCAACAGATTCAGCCCAATCAGGCCTCAACGAATCTGATGAAACAACAACTCTACTTTCATTTCCTGCAATCCAACCAGTTTCAACCATTTGTTGTATAATTGCTGCAAAAGCCGCTGCTTGTGGTGTGGCCATAGAGGTTCCCGTTGAACTCCGCCACCCATCATTATTGGAATCGTGTACCCCATCTCCTTTGGCTGAAATCACAGTTTCCCCTGGTACAACAATAGTAACACCCATTCTTCCTTGAGCGGTTTCTTGCCTTGGAGAGAGAGTCCACAAATCATTAGTCCCATCTTTAGCCGAAGCGCCAACAGATACAACATTCAACCCATTTGCAGGTTCCAATACCTCATCTCCCGTGTTACCGGGTGCAACAAAAGAAACCGACCAAGGTACTGAGAAGAGCCAAGTATCAAATTTACTTGTTCGTAGTGTATATTCAGTATTATCATCTCCCCATGAATCAGAACGAATCACACCACCATGTGAACTAGCTTCCCAAAACAATTCCCCAATTTCAGGTATTTGCCAACCATCATCATCTACAACATCTTCAATCACTAGACGCGCGCCGTGGGAAATCGAAGTCCCCTCACCAGGAGTGGCATTTACCCAATCAGCATTATTTTCTGCTGAAACCTCCCAAATAGAGCGGCATGCCAAACTTCCCGCTACATGGGTTCCGTGGCGATAATTTTGATTATTCGGCGAATCCCAATCATCTATTGTTTCATTGAAGAAGACAATTTTACGATGGTTTTGTCCAGGCGTTCCTGTTGCATTATTCCACTCACTTCCTGAAGCACCCGGTTCTGTTGCTTCGCGAAAGCAGGCATGGTCACGATCAATTCCAGAATCAGCGTTAGTAATTATTACTCCAGTTCCATCTAAACCAAACAACCATGCTGGTTGTCCAGATACATTTCCGTGTTGCATTATTGCTGCGGCAATATCATTTCTCCCAACTGTTTCAAGCAAGGGTTCAACCCAGTGTATCCCATGTATGACCTCAATAAACTGCCACCAATTTGTAAACGAATTGCTTGGAGTAATTTGAATAATTTCAGATAGTGGGGAGCCGTGCATTGGCGTGAAAACCGTTATGGGATTCAATTCTAACATATTCAAAGTAGTTCTAATCTCATTCTTTTCTTTTACTTCTAATCGCGGCTCAAGGACAACGATATAAGTTTTATATTCGTCTATAAACCCCCTAAATTCAGTAATTTTTTGAGGTATTTCCCCATCATCAATGGGTGCCCAAACTAACATTTCATTAGCACTTAATTGGCGTAACGGCGTAAATCCTTCTTCTACTAACGAGTTCCAACCATTAGTATCCCACGCTATGTTAGATTCGAACACGACTTCACCAAATTCCTCCTGTTCGTGGTGTGACATTGGTGGGAGAGGGAAGATGAGAAAGAGCGCAAGAAAAACGACTCTAGCCCCCCTCTCCATGATTTTGTCACTCCCGTCGCGTTTAAGACGACAACCCAAGTCGGCGGCTCCATGAAGGCTTACCGAGTAGTGGGAAAGTTCCCTAACGGAAGGACAATACAAGATTTTTCACAAGATGTTGTAGCTACTGATGAAGATGATGCGCGCCACCGTGTAGAATCATCATTTGGAAGCCGCCACAGGGTAACTCGCAGAGCGATGAACATCGCTAGCATCGAGCAGATTGATCCAGCAACCTCGACTGAGCCAAAGGTCATCTCTGCATTTCGTGGTGACACACCACCTCCAGCCGATGTGACCACTGAGAGCTCTACTACTTCTGAAGAAGAGTGAGTAACCTCTCCACAACTGTGATGACCGCTCCGGTCCGAGCGAAGTTTGGGTGAGTGGCTTGAGTCGACTACACATTCTGTTCATTCCGTCGTGGTATCCGGGTGACGGGGCTCCACTTTTGGGCACATTCTTTCAAGAACAGGCTGAGATGTTTGAGGAGGTGGGCCACAAAGTGGGAGTATTATACGCTCAGTTCCTTGATTTTCCTTCCAAGAGGTGGTTTGGTGGAACAACTCATAGCGCCCGGATCAGTGTTGAGAATGGACTTACAGTCGTGCGCGCGGTTCAACGGATGAGACAACCAGGCCCACTACAAAGGATCCCACTGATTTATCGGGCTGCGGTTAGACAGAGAGAACGACTCGCACTGAAGATGTATGATGCATATGTGGAAGTAAATGGGAAACCGGACATCATCCACGCGAAGTGTACGATGTGGGGGGCAATTCTCGCGAGAGCTATTGCTGAGCGAGAGGGGATTCCATGGGTTGTTACTGTTGGCGCGAGTATCTTTGCGAGAGGCATAGCAGGGCCACGTGAAAGGATGACAGCATCAAAAACACTTGATTCAGCGTCATATTTAGCATCAGTCAGTAATTCTCTCGCTGAGGATTTAGATAGGATTCTAGGGATTCCCCAGGAATCATTCACTTTAGTCCCTAATATGATAGATGTCAACAACTTTCCTTTGACTCCGCGACGACAAGATGAAGAGTTCATTTGGGGATACATGGCGAACATGGTCGCTGATAAAGGTCATGAAACACTCCTGCGTGCTTTCTCGTCAGTCGATGAGGGGTCACTACAGTTAGCAGGTGATGGGCCATTGCGCGGGTATCTTGAGAATCTAGCTTCCGAGTTGGGTATCTCAAACCGAGTATCATTCACCGGTAACATACAGAGGGATGTTGCACCATATTTCTTTCAAGGCATTGACGCCTTCGTTCATCCGAGTAGATACGAAACTTTCGGAATAGTATTGATTGAAGCATTAGCGAGTGGTAGGCCGGTGGTGGCAACCCGTTGTGGCGGCCCCAACGACATAGTTCGCGAAGAGGATGGTATACTGGTAGCCGTGGATGACGTGGACGGTCTTGCATCCGCCATGAACGAGCTCCGTTCTCATCAATGGGATTCCTCAGCGATGCGCGCGGGGGTTGAAGAACGATACACAAAGAAGATCATCAGAGAGAAGTTACTCACCATCTACAACTCACTGATTTGACCGCCAGCAGCCCAGCGTGCCCGTCTCTCATATTCTCCTTCGACCACTGCAACATCCTCGATTCGTTTGATTCCAATCATCTCACTAGGTTCAGCGCAGGGAATCCCATCTACCCCTACACCAGACGCAAGGCACGCCCGGACCATCTCATTAGGGAAGCCCAATTCACCAGAAGTGGTGTCGTATCTTTCGCCTTTCTTCTTGGATTCAACCAGTGGCGCCAAGACCTCCTTCAGCGCGGCCACCGAGACCCAGTATGCCCCAATATTCGCTTCTCCAACTAATGGTTTCTCAACGCCTTCGAGATGTGTCTCGACGGAATCTATCACTTTACCATCAACACCACGAATCAACGGCGCGTAGGGGTTTGGGGTAATTGTCGTGGGAAGTGTGAAACTTAGGTGGTTATCGATGTGATGTTTGAGCGATGCAAGCACGGAGTCATTCTGTACTAATAGTTGGGTCCCGAATGAAACATAGACATGTTCGACATCCTCTGGTATTTCATTCATAGCACAATGAACAGCATCTCCTGTTCCAAGGGCACTGGGTTGAGCGACGATTGAGCAACCTAATCCCTTCAACACCGCGTCGTATTCTTCGACTCTGTTTGGTGGCACTACAATTATTCGAGCGGAAAAGTCAATTCCACAACTATTGAGTTGATTCAACACGTGAATTAAGGAAGGGCTCTCCGATACAGGGATCAATGGTTTGTGTACATCAATGCCTTGCGATGCCATTCTACTTCCCTTCCCCCCACAAAGTAGAATCGCGGCGCATCGGACGTCGGGGGGGCGAATATTTTCGTTTGTGTCAAGAATAGAAACACCCCTCCCTGGGGTTTGGCAGACAACACCTTCACCCAAATCAATTCCTTTTTTTGCTAGAATCAACAGATTACCTCCGAATCCCGCACCCAATACCTTGACTCCGAGAACACCCTCAATTTTATTGAAACGTGCCGCTTGTTCCTCCATCATGGGTGTATGGGTTCCCAACAAATCACGAGTATCTTTCCAGGCCTCATTGAGTAAACTCCCAATCGATGATATGTCCGAACTTGCAAGTGCCTGTTCGAAATCAACCACCCTCTGGTATTCCTTCATAACATACCTAAAACGATCACGCACCCTCAGCACCCCCATTTTGGGGTGTTCAAAATACTCATCGAGATTGTTCCCTATGGCTTCCCATTCAGAGGAATCTCTCGGATGTTGAAACCCGACAGCATCGAGAGTGGAGGGTATCAGATTCTGTTGGACGAAGGCGAGCTCGTTGAACGCAGCCAACATTTGTCCTCCCTTGTCTGCAGGGTGAGTAAATTTGCTATACCAACAATATTCACTTGGCAGACGCGGTATTGACATCACTTCAAAGGGATGAAATTGCAAATTCAACATACTTTCATCTTTAGCGTAAACCATCGTTGCGTGGTCCATCATCCCCCCACGTGTACCCACATACCATTCCGCGCTCCCCCCCATTCTCACCAAATTCTCTCTATCCCAAGTTAGGCCATTGGAAAGGTGGGTGGCTAGGAGTGAGCACAAGGTTAGTGCGGATGATGAAGATGAACCAGATGCGGGGGGGATGGTCGAATCAACAAACATATCGAAGCCGAATCTGAGTTCATTCAATGATTGTGTGTAGGCGACAGCCCCTTTGACATAATTCGACCAGTGTGAATCGGGTGCGCCTCTTTCGTTAAGACCATCTAACCAATCACCATCATATTGTTCATCTTGGATATCAAATTCCGTAAACTCACAGCCATCAAGGGAACTAGCAATCCGGACACGGCCATCATCTCGAGGCGAAACTAAAACCCGCATTCTTTGCTTGACTGATGCGAAAGTGATAATGTTCGCCTGCAAATAAGGAACATAATCAGAATGGTCACCCAATATACAAACCCGCCCAGGGGCCTCCACCGCCCAGAGTAGAGACTTTCCAAATAGTGCCTCGAATCCATCGAGAGTCGAAATCCACTGGTTTGATGTAGTTTCATCCCAGTGGTGGCGCAAGGCTTCTGACCAAACTGGACGAGCACCCATAATTTCACCCCAATATGTGGGCGGTCATACTAGTCAAACCCTCTTCTTGTAGATATAAAAATCTGCCACCGATTGTTCAGGATATACGTTGTCTATTTTTTTAACGAATTGCCAGCCATCAGCGTTTTCTTCAACCCAAGTTGTAAATTTCCTATTTCGACAATGTACAGTACCGTCTCCAAACGGTTCTTCGGAGTTACTTGAGTAAATGATGACCCAATCACTAGCCATCTGGAAGAGGTGTGTCATGTAGGTGTGAAATATTTCATCTTCCACAAGATGGAAGATAATATCAAGCGATAATGCAAGTTTAGCCAGACTTTCTCCCCTATAATCACCGGGTGAATAATGTCTAAACGTTTTCGTTTCATCTCCAGTAAATTTCTTTTTACAAAGTTCAACAGCGGTTTCGGAAATATCTAACCCAAGGTACTGTGGGATTTCCAACAAACCCAGTTGATTACCATCACCACAACCGAGTTCCATTACACCCCCAACTCTCTGGGTAGTGACGAAGTCGTTGATGACCTGCGCCTTGAACACAGCCAAATCACCATACGAACCATCTCCAGAGGTGCCACCTGTGGCGTACCTTCTTTCCCAATATTCTGCGGACCCGGGGAATGGGCTGTTTCGATAGCGGAATCTGAGGAAAGCCCTCTTTAATCGTCTAATCATTTGAAATCCTCAATTTACAATCACACTGGTTAGAGGTCTAGGGAGTGCGTGTTTTCCCTACTGTAATCTAGGCTACCCAATTTATCTATATCAACAATCCCATCGTTTTCTCTTTGAATTGGTGGGTGATTATTGTGGGGTTCTTTGTACCACCCCAATCATTGAGTTTGGATATTAGTTATGGGGATAACCCACCAATAAACCCTTGGCGACGCCTTCATGACCCCCGGGCGTGCCGAAGCGAACGAGGGAGAGCCATGAGTGACGCAGCGGAATTACAACGACTAGCCCGCCTTGTAGATATGTACAGGCAACAATTAACCGCCCTCGGTGAGCAAATTGAACGGCTCAGTCAAGCCTCAGTTGAACACCAAGAGGTAATACAAGCTCTCGAATCACTTGACGATGAATCATCACCAAAAATCATGATTCCTTTAGGTTCGGGAACACAATTAGTAGTTGATCAACTAAATAATCCAGGCGTGGTTGTTGATATTGGGAGCGGAATCCAAGCAGAAAAGAAAGTATCAGAAGCAATTGTAATCCTAAATAAAAGAGCGGCTGATATCGAAGAATTAATTTCTACATTACAATCAGAATTCAATGATACGGAATTAAAAGTAAAGGATTTAGCCTCCAAATTCACAACTGATGCAGATGCATTACAGGCCAAAGAAAACGAACAACCTCCTAAAGAAGAGATTGAAGAATCAACGCCTGTCAAAACCACACCAAAGCGCCGGAGGCGCAGTGCCTCAGGTGAATTGACATTAGATGATTGAAGTGATTTGATGGGATTCTTTGATAGGTTTCGCAAACGTGTGAAAGAGGTTGCTGATGATACAGACCTTGATTCATTGACTGCAGATGAAGATTCTGAAGAAGCACAGGAAGCAATTGCAACACGTCAGCAAATTAAAGAAGAGCAAGAAGCACAACCAATTTCCCCCCAAGTTGAAGCAGTGATTTCAGCCGATGATGACTGGGAAGATGTCGAGGAAATTGAAGCAATATCTCCAGTCCAAGAAGAAGAGGAAGAGTGGGATGACTGGGAGGATGAACCAATCCCAGAACCAATATCGCCATCATTAGATAAAAAACAACGAAAACGTCTTGAAAAAGAGGCAAAAGAGGCAAAAAAAGAACGTCGACGCCTCAAAAAAGAAGGGTTTGACGTAGACCAAGAAGTTCGCCCCGATGGGTCAAAAATAGACTTGCAAATTATGCGTTCTACCACTGGTAGAAAATTGGTTGAGGTGAAGAGCGCACCACGGGGTTCAACCGGCCCAACCGCTGTTGAGACTGAAACGGGGAAAACCCTCGAGATAGATCTGGGTGGTGGAGTGGTAGAGAGTGGTGGTAAAATCATCAAAGGTGGTCAAGCACTTGACGCCATGCTCGAAGAATTAGAACTCGTGATGTTAGAAGCAGATATGGGTAGGGCTTCTATTGAAGAGGTAATTACAGCACTACGAAACGAGTTGGTTGGCAACCGTTTACGCAAAGGGGCAGACCTTTCCAAAGTTGTTGAAGCGTCTCTAAAAAGGGCCCTTCGCACACTCCTATCAGCAGGTTATTGGGACTTTGATGCAACGGTGGACTCGTTGTTAGAATCTGGTGATTTACCGGTTGTAATCATGATGGTAGGGGTAAATGGTACAGGTAAAACAACCACTACAGCAAAAATTGCTTATCGCTTGAAAAACAAAGGCAGAAAGGTGGTGTTAGCAGCATCTGATACTTTTAGGGCAGGGGCAATTGATCAGTTAGAAACTCATGCGAAGCGGCTTAACATTCGATGTATTAGTAGTCAACGGGGTGGAGATGCCGCAGCAATCGCCCGCGATGCGATTGAACATGCAAAAGCTCGAAAAATGGATGTAGTCATAGTTGATACTGCAGGTAGAATGCAAAACAAATTAAATTTGATGGAGGAGTTACGTAAGGTTCACCGTGTAACAAAACCACATCTTGTTTTGTTTGTAGGTGACGCATTGGCTGGTAACGACGCAGTTGAACAAGCCAAAGAGTTCCAAAGAATGCTCAAGTTTGATGGAGCAGTTTTGTGTAAATTAGATACCGATGCAAAAGGCGGTGCCGCCCTTTCAATCGCCCATGCCACAGATAAGCCAATTGTTTTGGCTGGTATTGGCCAAGAATATGATGATTTGAAACAATTTGACCCAGACTGGCTGATTGAAGAAGTTTTTACGTAAGTGCATAATAGTATATTTTGAAGGTGGTTAACAATGGCTGATGAGTTTTTACAAAGTGAAGAAAGTCAACAATTTTTTGGATTGATCCAGATGTTACAGCGTTCAGCCCTAGTCGCTCTTGGTAAAATGCCAGACCACGAAGGAAAGCATTCAGTAAACATAGCAGAAGCAAAGGCAGCCATTGATTTGATTGCAGTCATTCAGAAGCGAACAGAAGGAAATATTGACGAAATGGAAACCAATGTGCTGAGGGGAATAGTCACCGAAATGCGCATGATGTTTGTTCAAGCCCCAAAAGATATTGCTAGTAAAGAGGAAGAAGAAAAGGATGCTGAAGAATTGAAAAATACCTTCATTGAACCATCAGAAGCACCCGCTGAAGTACTTACTGACGATTCCAAATCAGAAGAGGAATGACACCGTTCCTTTGATGTGTACAACAATTGTGGCCTGTGATAGAGGGGAGCCTATGGTCCGAGTTACTGAAGTCACTGATGAAGATGCCCCCCTTGCATTGTTAGTTGATAATAACGAGATGGCAATATATCGTATGAATGAGATATTCCGCCAGAGAGATTATCGTACAATCGAATGCCAAAACGGTGATAAAGCGGTTGACCTTTTCATTACAGAAAAACCCGATTTAGTCATTATTTCCTTAGATATTCCAGGTCTTGATGGACATGTAGCGGCATTGGAAATGAGAGAATCTAGACAAGATGCAAGAATTATTTTCACCACACCTAGAAATAAATTAGAGTTAGCTGAAGACGCAGCATTTAGTGCAGGCGCAGTTGCATTACTTCAAAAACCAGTTACTCAATCATCAATAGATGAGGTTTGGGATTTGGTTATGGGAGATATACCAGATGCACCAGGGATTGAAGATCTTGACCAATTATATCCTGATGATGTTGAGGATGATGTTGAGGACGATGTTGAGGTAATAATTGAATTAGAGTTACCAGCACCACCACCACCTTCGGCACTTCCTGCTCGAGGTCCCCCCCCCAAGAGAAAAAAGAAGGGCAAAGGATTGTTGATGTTAGCAATGCTGTTGTTCTTAGGTTCTGCTGGAGCAATCGGTTATGGATTGTACACGATGGGATACATCCCATTGTAATCAGAATTTAGGTTCATTCAACAACGGTTGTTGGTTCGATTCAAGTTGTGGTTGAGGGGTACTTGTAGGGGTATTCAGTACATTGAGTGGAACCAATTGAACTGGAACATAAGGCACAACAACCGAACCAACAGGTGCATCAGTTGAAGTTTCTACTTTATGCGACACACTGCTCAGTAATCCCGGGTCACAAGCGGCGATTCTTGCGTCTAATTGGCTGTGGATCCAAACTTGCCACCCCGCCACTAAAATGAGTCCAACTGTGATAGCAGCGGCAACCATCCACAGCACAATCTCACCTTCGTTCATAAAAATTGAAGGGGCCCAGACTACTGTCAATCTTCCGCTTCAAAGACCACTACGCTGAAGTAAAGCATTCCACGAAACATCCGCATAAGATTTCGCTGCTTCAGTTGGGTTATCAGAGCGGTGAATTCCGCTACCAACAATGATTCCATCAGAACCTGCTAGTACTGCTTCAGTCGGGTCACCGTATCGTTGACCAAGTTCAGAATCACCAGTCACAAGATTCACACCCGGCGTCCAAATCATCTTGACTTCACCAACCTTTTTGCGTAATTCAGCCAATTCGTTTGCCCGGGAGCCATTACCAATAAACCCGAAGCAAGCAGGGTGCTCTTTTCCAGCTTCAACAACCGCATCAGTATAGCCAGGGATTTCCAAAAGATTGCCAGCACTACTCATCTGAGCAAGTAAGAGAACCCCACCATGCCTTCCAACATTCGACCATCCTTCAGCCATCCCATCAAGCACAGAGGGCCCAGAGATCAAGTGAGCAGTCATCAAGTCAGCCCAAGAGCGAGAGTCATACACCCCACCCATTTGGTCGCGTGCTATTTTACCAATATCCCCATGTTTCCTATCTTCGAATATTAGCATGTCAGCGTCTTTTGCATTTTCACAAAATTCAGCCCAACTTTCTGCTGTCCAATCTTCAACCAAATCAACATGAGTTTTGAGCGCCGCAACATGAGGGGCCACATCCTCAAGCAATTCAGTTAGACTAGCCATTGTATAACGGTCGGCCGCTAAGACCACCATGCTTTGCTTACTGACTACAGTTTCCATCCATTGCCTAGCCAATGGATTAGGGTTGGAATTCCACCGCTCACCCCACACTTCGCTAGGTTGCATCAAGCAAGCGGGCTGGTCGCCATCCCTCAAAGTTTCCTCATGCCCAGTTATTGTCACGAATCGGTGGAATTGAGTCAATTATGGATTCACTAGGCTGGCGGAAAGTCATATTCAATTCTTGTTTTGCCGGTGCCGCATCAAAAGTGCAGTGGCGCTTCAGAGAGGAGCGGGCCCACTTGATACTCATCTTGGGATGGAAT
>Ga0302117_10000752_pt1 | contig 14739 bp, 9 predicted proteins | sample AG5_322_MG_FD_203112 | JGI IMG/M metagenome (GOLD analysis project Ga0302117, IMG submission 203112) | Marine microbial communities from Western Arctic Ocean, Canada - AG5_32.2 | ecosystem: Environmental > Aquatic > Marine > Oceanic | place: Canada: Western Arctic Ocean | collected 2017-10-01 | reverse complement strand
GTTTGTATCGGCTTCCTCTCCGGGCTTAGTCAAATGGTAGCGGGGACAGGATTCGAACCTGTGACCTTCGGGTTATGAGCCCGACGAGCTACCGGGCTGCTCCACCCCGCGATGGGTGTGGCGAGCAAGATAACGATGGCTCGCGCTAAAACAAGCCTCTGATCCCAAACTAGTCCAACGAACGATGCCTAGTTGGCAGAACGAAGCTGCTCAAAGGCCGTGCGCAGGGGTTCGGGGCAATCGCTGGCCGTAAATAGGGCAGCGTACTTCTCCCCCACGGCCAGGGTTTCCTTGCGGGAACCGGGCTCGTGACGGATGCGGGTACGCATCCAGTCCAGCAGGCGCACGCGGAACAGCGGGTCCTCGGCCGAAGTCGCCCGCATGGTCCGCTCAAACACTTCGACTGATTTTCCCGTATCGCCATCGACGAGCGCCGTGGCAATGCGCGTCGACAACAACAGCGCATCTGGTTGCTTGGCTGCGGCTGGGGTGCGCGCATCCAATAGGCCAAGCGCGATCTTGGCCTCGCCCAATTCGAGTTGCGCTTCGGCTGCCAACAAGCGCAGTTGGTCTAAGACTGCTGCGTCGAGACCGGTCGGATTCTCGCCCTCGGCCTTGATCCAGGCCGTCGCGCGGTTGGCGACATCTTGGTAGTCCTGCGCGACCAACGCGACCGTCAAGCGCACCAGGCGCTGAACAGGCTGGTCCAGACGACGTTCCGCTTCAACGGTGTCGAGCGCTTCGAAGGCCGAACGCACATCGCGGGCTTCGGCGAGCAAGTCCTCGGAGCTGTTCCAGGTTTCAACGGCCGGCTTCAGCACCGCCGCCTCGATCAGATAGCGCATCGCGGTGCACGCTCGGTCGCCGACAGCCTTGTCGGCGTTCTTGACGTCCTTGGCGAGCGTAATCGCATCGTGACTGCGCAACACTAGGCGCAAGCTCTGGCGTTCGCCGTGCTTGAGCAGCGGGTCGCACGCAGCCAACCACTGGCTCGGTTCGGTGTTGGGCTCGGCAGCGATCTGAGCGAGCGCCTGCAGCAGTGGATTCAGGCGGAACGTGTCCTCAGGGGCAATCGGATCGCCGAGTTGCGCGACGACAAACTTCAATGCGTCGACAGACTCTTCGGCCATCTGCGGTTCGCGGCCCATCACCTTGACGCATTCGACCAGAGCGCTCAGCACTTCAACGTCGGGCTCAACTCTGAGGCGCTTACGAAGCACCAACATGCTCGAAGTGAACCAAGCAGCACGATTCTTGTCGGTCGAGGCCGGCAGGCGCACGAGCGAAACCGCAGCTTGGCGACGCAGCGCTGGTTCCTTGCTCTCCAAGAATTTGTGTAGCGCGGCGAGCCACTGCTCGGCGAACCCCTTCTCCTTGCGCCAAACGTCGAGGTAGATCAGGCACGTCGAACGAAACTGCTTGTCGAGAGTCGAATCGTTGGCAAGCGCCAGCAACACGCCGAAGGCTTCGGGAACACGTTCGTTGCCACTGTTCGCAGCCTGCGTTTGCGCAAGCTTCAAAGCCTTGGTGCGCAGACCGAGTTCGGCCTTGGTGCGGCAGCTTTCGTCGACCAGTTGCAGCCACTCGGATTTATCGGCATCGTCCTTGGACGGCGCCACCCACCGCGGTTCGGTGCGCGACGCCAGCGTGTCGAGCATCACCTGGAGTTGCTCTTGCTGCCCGCCGCCGGCGGCGAGCAATTGCCTAGCACGACGCACCAAAGCCATGCGGGCGTCCGACGATGGGAAACGGCGCAAGCCGCGCAACGCGGCAACCTGACACTCGGTTGACGGTGCTGCTAGGTGCTCGACCAACAGCTTGCGGATCTCGTTGGCGAACTCAGATTCCTCTGGCTTGACGAGGTAGGCAGCGACTTCCAGCAGCAATGCGCGGCGATGCTGCACATCGATTTCTTGGGAGTTGCCGACCTTGGCGAAGCGATCCAACAACGCGCGGAAAAGCGCTTGGCGAGGAGCGGCTGGGCCAGCGATGGACGTCGACTTAACCAATGCGGCCTGCAGTGCCTGCAAGCACGCATCGAGAACGGCCGGACCGTCGGAGAGTGTGCGCTGCTCAACGGCCGCCCAATTGATCGTCGGCTTCGGGTCGATCAACACGCTGACGATCTCGCGCGCAGCGGTCACCCGCTCGCGTTGCAGGTCGTCGCGCAGACGGCCTGTGGTAGCCGGACCATTGCGCGCCGCACGCTCGGCTAGATCGATGTAGCGTAGCGTGCCAAAGCGTGCCGACCAGGCAGCGAAGTCAGCCTTGGTGCCGATCGGAACATCTGCATAGGTCAGCAACTGCAACGCCTTCCGGGCACCAGTGCGAACGATCGGATCGGCGTCCTCAAGTTGATCGGCGATGGTCTTCGCCAGCAGCGTCTGCTGCATGTCGGCAAGGCAACGCAACACCAGCACGCGGTCCGGCGACTTGATGCTGGTCATCAACGTGCGAGCTGCGCCATCGAGTTCGCGTACCGGCACGCGTCGCAGCATCTGGCGCGCGGCAATCAGGACGGGCGCGGTCGCGACATCGACAACGGCATCGGCGGCGCGCCAAAAGCGGGCACATGTGTCGAGATAGCCAAGAATGATCAGTTGACGCACGGTCTCAGTCGCGCCACCAAACTGCTTCGTCTTGTTGAGCAGCAGATGACCCTGGAGGGCCGTGAGGATCGTTAGGCGCAAGCCGTCTGGATCCTGTTTGCGCCACAACCGCTCTTGCAGCAATCGATGGGCGTCGGGCTTCGCGATAGCCAGCAGTTGCGCGACAGCGCTCTCACGCTCGTCCCGACCTTCGGGGCCGGACTTGTCGAGCATGCTACGCAGCTTATCGAGGTCGACCGGATCGTCTTGCTGATCCGAGATGACGGGATCAGCACCTTCGGGATCAGTCGCGACGGGATCAGTAGTCAGGAAGAAGCCGAGCGGAGCAGCGCTCCCGGGCCGGAGCAGACAACCGAACAGCACGCAAAGAGCGCATGTTCGAACCAAAAAATCAGTACCCAGCCACTTGCCCTTCATCAACGCCATACCGCCATCTACCTCTACCTATCGAATTGCCACCATGGTCGCCTCGATTGCCGCCGTCCACCGCATCCTACCAGACGTCGCGGAGGGATTAAGCATCGGCATTCCAGAGCAGAATCCGAAGCGGCACTAGGAAGCGCGGACAGCATCGGATCGTTGCATCGGATCGTTGCATTGGCCCGCAGCGGCAGGGCGCCCAGGGCTTCGCGACATAGGTTCCGTGCGGGTCGCGTGCTAGCGCGGACCTTGGCTGGGTCTGGCTACGAGATCAGCCAGCGCCCGGCGCGCGATTTACCGACCTGCACCACGTAGTTTCCCGGGCCAAACTCAGCTTTGACGTCGACGACGACTTGGCCATCGATACGCACGCCCTTGCCCTGTATCAGACGACGGGCCTCGCTGCTCGACGCGGCCAAGCCGGACGCCGCGAGTGCCGTCGGAAACTGGATCTTGCCGGAGTCGGTACGACGAACGGTATCGTCCGGCGTCCACTCGGGCAGATTGTCCGGGACCCCACCTTCCTTGTGCACTCGGTCGTATTCGGTGCGCGCCGCGGCCGCAGCGTCGGCGCCATGGAAACTGGCGACGATCGCCTGTGCCAGTGCGAACTTGGCGTCAAGCGGCTTCGCCAGCAAGTCACTGTAGGTTGCCTGCTCGACGTCGGTCAGCAGCACGAAGTATTTCTCGACCAACTCATTCGGCGTCTTCATCAACTTGCCGAACTGCACCGACGCGGACTCGGCCACGCCGACGTAGTTATCGAGTGACTTCGACATCTTCTGGCTGCCGTCGAGGCCTTCGAGTAACGGCATCGTCACGCAAACCTGCTCGGCCTGCTTTTCCTGGCCTTGCAGGTCGCGACCAACTAGCAGATTAAACAACTGGTCAGTGCCGCCGATCTCGACGTCGCACTTCAGCTCAACCGAATCCCAACCTTGCAGCAGCGGATAAAGGAACTCGTGCACAGAAATCGGCAAGCCGCCCTTGTAGCGCTTGGTGAAGTCATCGCGCTCAAGCATCCGCGCGACGGTATAACGACTGGCGAGGCCGACGCAGTCCATGAACGACTGACCCAAGAACCACTCACCGTTCTCGCGCTCTTCGATGCCGTCGATATCTAGCACCGCACCAATCTGAGAACGGTAGGTCTGCTTGTTGGCCTCAACGTCCTCACGTGTCAACGCCGGGCGCGTCTTGTTGCGACCAGTCGGGTCGCCGACCATCGCGGTCGCCGTCCCCCACAATACGATCACGGTATGGCCAAGCTTCTGGAAGTCGCGCAGCTTGCGCAGCGGCACGGTGTGGCCAAGGTGGATGTCGGGCGAACTCGGATCGATACCGAACTTGATGCGCAACGGCCGGCCCTCATCACGACTCACAGTCAGGCGCTTCTTGAGATCCTCTTCGCCGACAAGGTCGACGATGCCGCGCTTGATCACGGCCAACTGTTCTTCTACCGGTGGAAACTGCACTGCGGTGGTCTAACTGCCCGCAGCACGTAGGGCAACCGAGCCGTGCGAGATTGGCGACGATCTCTTTCTGCGGGGCGCTGGCAGGCGGCCTGCAGATGGGTGCGCCGGGGCCAAGCGCCGACCCTAGCGACCGTTTTCGGTGGCAGCGGCCTTTTTAGCCCGCGCCTGCCACCAACCGAGCCATGCGTCCCGATCGCCAACGGCAATCGACAGGCCAGTTACGTTTTGTAATGCCGCCATCGCGACCTGAGCCTGGTCGGCACGGCCAAAACGAACCTGATCCATCAACAGCGCACACGCTTCGTACTGGTGCGTCGCAGGGATCTTCAACGCCGCAAGGTAGACGCTGGCGAAGTTCTTCGGCTGGAAGGCCCCAAGGGCAAGCTTCAGGGCCGCCAGCGGTTGCTTGGCGATGATGTCGTAGCCAGCGGGCCACTGGGTGTAGGACCCGGCAGCGATACTGGTGCTCTTGACCGGTGCACGAATGCCATCGATCTCCACGTGGCCGCGCATATCGATGCGAACAGTCACGTTGCGTCGCACGGCATCGCCGGACGCGGCGCCAACATCGATCGGCAGCAGTAGTTCGTTGTCGCCGACCAACTCGAAACGCTCAGGCAACCAGACGACGCCGTCGGTGTGGAGCGAACGAGAACTGCCGTCGACGTATTCGTCTTCGACCGTCACCGAGACGGAGAAGCCGATTGGATTGCGGCTGTTGCGGCCGCCGAGAGTGACGGCATTGGCCATCGCCGGTAGGCGAAGACGCAACCTAAGGTCTTTGCCAAGCGCCGGCACCTTGGGCGCTGCGACTAGCTTGCTCCCGGCACCCCCATCAACCTTAGCTCCAACGACCACTGCTGCAGCGGGCTTGGCTGCAGCGGGCTTGGCTACATCTGGCAGCCTCAGTTCAAGCACCGCCTTCCGGATAGCGTGTTGACGGAACCGGATGCCTCGGCCAATGGCGCGATAGCCAGCCAAGTGCTGCGATACCGAGCCAGGGATATTTGGCTTGTCGTAGCTTGCGACCAGTGAATCCAACAGGGCAACGTCACCGTCGTCGGCGGCGTCCTGCAAGCGTCGCAGGATGCCGCTGTAGAACTCAAGCAACAGCCGATTGTTGCCTCCCTGAGCTGCCAGAATCGGGATCGCAATCGGCTGCGAAACCGGCAACTCGGACACCTGGTCTACCAAATCGATTGGCGTATAGGTCGTCACACATCCGGCAGCGAAGCAGGCGAGCAACGGAGCGAGACTCGCTCGCACCGCCACCCGTTGTTCCACTGCCGGACGGCGCACTGCTATTCCTTGTCCTTAGCTTCTGCAGGAGCCTCAGGTGCCTCAGCAGCAGGTGCTTCAGCAGCAGGTGCCTCAGCAGCAGGTGCAGCAGCAGCAGGTGCTTCAGCAGCAGGTGCAGCAGCAACCTCACCTTCCGGCTCGTCATCAGCTTCGCGCTCGCTCACACGAGCACCAATGCCCTTGAGCTGGTCAGCCAGCGAACCGAGCATCGGCATCGCAGCAGCAGCAGCAGTAGTCGCACCAGCAGCCGGCTCGGCAGTCGACGCAGCCGCCGGCGTACCTTCGGCACCTTCTTCGAAGTGCGCTTGGATCAGCGTCAAGCCGATCTTGCGCTCGTCGGTGTCGATCTTGATGACGCGAACTTCAACGCGCTGACCAACCTTGACCACGTCTTCCGGGTTCTCGACCTTGTGGTCGGCGAGCTCGGAGATGTGCAGGAGACCTTCGAGGCCCTGCTCCAGTTCGACGAAGACGCCGAAGTTGGTGATCTTGGTGACCGTACCCGGAACGCTGTCACCGATGTGGTAACGAGCTGGGATGTCGCCGCTCCACGGGTCAGCCTGCAATTGCTTGAGGCCGAGCGCGATGCGCTTCTTCTCTTGGTCAACGGACAGAACCACACACTCGATCTCATCGCCCTTCTTGACGACTTCGTTCGGGTTCGTGATCTTGCGGGTCCACGACATGTCCGTGATGTGCAGAAGGCCATCAATGCCCTCTTGCAGCTCAATGAACGCGCCGTAGTTGGTGAGGTTACGCACCTTGCCACGGATAACCGTGCCCGGCGGGTAGTTCTCAGCAACCATGTCCCACGGGTTGACCTCGGTCTGCTTCATGCCGAGCGAGATGGTCTGCTTCTCGGTATCGATTTCGAGCACGACAACCTCGACCTCATCGCCTTGCTTGACGACTTCGTTCGGGTGGTTGACGCGCTTCGTCCACGACATCTCGGAGATGTGCACCAGACCTTCGACGCCGTCCTCAAGCTTGACGAACGCGCCGTAGCTCATGAGGTTGACGACTTCGCCGTTGATGCGCTTCGCGATCGGGTACTTCTCAGCGATGTTTTCCCACGGTGAAGCACTTTTCTGCTTCATGCCGAGAGCGATACGCTCGCGCTCACGGTCGATCTTGAGGACCTTGACTTCGACTTCATCGTCAAGCTTGACCATCTCGGACGGATGGTTCACGCGGCCCCACGACATGTCCGTGATGTGCAGCAGGCCATCGATGCCGCCAAGGTCGACGAACACACCGAAGTCGGCAATGTTCTTGACCACGCCCATGCGGACTTGGCCTTCCTCGAGTTCGGTGAGCAACTGACTCTTCTTCGCTTCGCGCTCTTCTTCAATGAGCTTGCGGCGCGAGATGACGATGTTCATGCGCTCTTCATCAATCTTGATGATGCGCGCTTCGATGTCCTTGCCAATCCAGTCGCCAATGTCGCCAGCGCGACGAATGTTGACTTGCGAAGCCGGCAGGAAGACTGGCACGCCAATGTCGACGAGCAGGCCACCCTTGATCTTGCGGAGCGCGAGACCCTTAACGGTGTCGCCTTCCTTGTGGGTGAGGATGATGTTCTCCCAACCACGGATACGATCGGCCTTGCGCTTGCTAAGCAGAATGTAGCCTTCGGAGTCGTTGATCGCTTCGACGAGACACTCGACTTCAAGACCTGGAACAACTTCCAGCGGGTCGGTGAACTCGTCGATCGAGATCTGACCTTCAGCCTTGTAGCTAACGTCGACGATCACGATGCCGTCTTCTTGGACCTTGAGCACCTTGCCGCGCACGATCTTGTGCGGAGCGAGTTCGGCGACGGTCTTGCCGATCGCTTCATCGAGTTCGGCCAGGGTGGTGCCGCCGAGGGCGTCAGAGGTCAGCCGCGACAACTCGTCGTCGGACAGTGCAAATTTCTTGATTAGGCTTTTGCCAGTCATCAATGGGTAAGGGGTAAGGGTTAAATGGAAAATCTGGGTCTAGCGGCAATCACCACAGCGGTGATTACTCACGTGAGAGACGATGAAGTATCGGGCCGCCAAATTAGCAACACGACAGACACAGTCCCGTCGGCCGGACCATCCAGCCGCCGGTCGCTGAGGGAGAGGCTCACGCCTCACCACCAGCAGGTGCAGAAGTCGAGGAAGAGGGATCGACCGAATCGGTCGCGGACCCTTTGCTCGGATGCCCGCCAGAACCTTCCGGGGGGCATTGCTGCGCCGAAGAGTTTGCGGGATGACCCGCATCAGCGGGCACGTTTTCACGATTCTCGGGCGATTCAGCTTTAGCGACTGCAGCCTTAGTGGCTGCAACCGGAACGACTGCAGCCTGACCGGCGGCGTCCTGAGAGGCTTCGGGGGCCTTCTCCGCCAACGGTCGCCCTGCCAACTCGGCGACCTTTTGACGTAGAGCCTCGACACCGCCCTCGGCCAGAACCTGCTCAGCCGTCCAGGGTTCGCCATAGCGCACCACGATCTTGCGCGGCCGGGGGAACCAGGCGCCGCGCGGGTAGGCGCGGTGCGAGCCGTCAATGCCAATCGGGACGACGGTAGTTTTGGTGCGCCGAACGAGGAACTCGACGCCTCCTTTGAACACGCCGACGCTGCCGTCCTTGCTGCGGGTTCCTTCGGGGAACAGACCGACGACCTCGCCAGCCTTGAGGCACTCCGAGATCAACCGCATAGCCTGCTTCGACGGCGCGTCGCGATCGATCAGCGTCACGCCAACCTGCGACAGCCACCAGCGGCATGGCGCCAGCGAAGCCAGTCCGGCTTGCGCCAAGAACCCGACCCACCGCGTCGCGGTAATCCCGACCATACCCGGATCGAGGTAACTGGAGTGGTTGGCGACCAACAGCACGCCGCCTTCCTTGGGCAACTTGTCGGCACCTTCGCAACGGACGCGGAACCACACCTTGCTGAACACCAGCACGAGGAAGCGCGATACCGTCCACCAGAACACACTGCGACGAACGGTTTGCAAACGCACCAACTTGTCGGCACCACTCACAACGCGCCCCGAGGTGAGGATGTATCCGATCCAGAGGAATCTGAGCCGCTGCCAGCAACGAGCGCCAGCAACTGCTCAATCACGGCAGCCGTCGTCAAGCCCGTCGTATCGAGGTAGAGCGCATCGGCGGCTTGCTTCAACGGCGCATCCGAACGCGTCGAGTCGAGGCGGTCGCGCACCATGATCTCTTCGAGCACATCGACTTCGCTGACCTTGCGGCCCTGGCGTTCGAAGTCCTGGCAGCGACGACGGGCGCGCTCACTCGGCGCGGCATCGAGGTAGACCTTCCAGCGTGCGCCCGGGAACACCACCGACCCCATGTCGCGGCCTTCGGCGACGACGGGTCCCTGCATCGCAACACCACGCTGCAAGTCCCCCATGCTCGCTCGGACAAACGACAACGCCGAGACCGCCGAGACCTGTGACTCGACTTCGCGAGTACGCAAGTGTGCACTGATGTCGCGACCGTTCAGCAGCATGTTGCCAGCCTCGAAGCCAAGCTCGGCATCAACCAACGCAGTTTGCATGCGGGTGTGACCGAGGTCGGATTCGCCGGCGCATTCACTCGGGGCGATACCACGCTCGAGAAAGTGCCAGGTGATCGCGCGATACATCGCCCCGGTATCGAGGAACGCATAACCGAGTCGCTGAGCCAGCAGCCTGGCGATCGTGCTCTTACCCGCGCCTGATGGGCCATCGATAGCGACCACATCCGTAGGAACCGCTGCGCTGCTGCCAGTATCTGGCGCGCGCTCCGAGGAATCCGTTCGTTCGGTCAAGCTGTCGCTATCGGTCAAGCTCGCGCTCGGCCAGACGTCGGGGTTAGAGAATCGGGATCGCGGTCCGTGTCGATGCCCAGAAATGAATCAGGAACAGCCGACTTCCGAAGCCCTACGCAGGCATCCGGCGGCAAATTGGGGCAGATAGTGTAGCGAGCAGGCGCCCCGCGAGGCAATGCGGAAAAGCCCGCGGCCGCATGCATTTGGGGGCCGGTATAGGCGGGTCACGCAGACCAGTCACATTCCGGCGGCATGTCCACGGCATCGGCGACCGCCTGATCTGGGCCACTCCGGAAGCTCACCGGCCGCCAGTCGTGGCCGTTTACGACCAAGCCAACACCTTCAGCATCGAACGCTGGCAGCACGTGGTAGACGCCCGCTTGGAACGGGCCGCGGGCGTGCCGGTGGATGTGGCCGAAGATCAACCGCTGCATCCCGACGCCAAAGGCCGTTGCCATGGCCCGCTCCGACGGCAAGAAGCGCGCCTGGTCGCCGCTATGGATCACGGCCTGGCTCTTTCGGCGCGCCTTCTCAGCCGCCCGACGAGCCCAAGAAACTGGCAGCCGACGCGCGATCCAACGGGTGATCGGGTGGCGCAACCAACGCTTCGCCCGCTGATAGGGCAGGTCGTTTTGGCACAATTCATCGCCGTGCACGAGCAGCGTATCGACGCCACCGAGCAGCAACCGGTAGCCGCCGGTAACGAGTTCGGCACCGCTGGCACGCACGAACTCTTCGCCGAGCAAGAAGTCGCGGTTGCCGACCAACACGACCACGCGCAAACCGGCCGTCGCCGCCGCCCGGAATCGGGCCGCGACATCGCGCCAGACACCGACGTGGATCTGGCCGCGACAGACATACGAATCAAACAGGTCGCCGAGCACCAACAACGCATCCGCTTGTTCATGCGCAACGGCGATCGCCGCGTCCAACGCACCGAGCACGCGGTCACCATCGGTTCCAACATGCAAGTCGGAGATCAGCACCGCGCGCTCCGCTGGCGCGCCGGTCACGACCTTCGTACCGAGCACAGCGATCACCGAGCAACCTCGAGGAACACCGCGCCGAACGGATCGAGCATGGTCTTGACGAGAGCGGTCTTGCCGTGGTCCTTGCCGTTCAATTCACGCACCTTCAACTGCCGCGGCAAGGTGATCTCAATCGGTATCGCACCGTTCTTGTTGATCTGCCGCATCAGCCGCGGGCGAGCCAGCGCGTTGAGCCGAATGGCCAACACGTTGCGGCCATCGCGCAACTTCAGCGAGACCCGTTCGATGCAAGTAGGCAAACCCTTGCCGGTGACTTCGCATGACGGCCGCACCCGCGCACGACGCAACGCAGCACGCACGCGACGGCGCAACTCGCGGGCACGATCGAACTGCCCCTGGTCGAGGCGCCATTCGTTGTAGGCGACCACCGGCGAGTTGAGGTAGTAGGCGTAGCCTGAGCCAACCGAGCGCTCGAGGAACGTATCGGAATCGGCCTCCTGGCGACTCGTCTCGCCGCGCAGCAAACGTTCGGCAGCCGGCAGACCAGGATCGCGCGCCGTCGAAAAGCCCTCGCGAACCAACAGGTCATTCCAGGCAAAGGAACGCTGCTCGATGCCAAACAACGAGTCGAGCGCGCCGCGTTCACGACGCTGCAACCGCTCGTCGTAGATGGCCGTGGAATGATCGGCCAATAGCGAACCACCGTTGCGCACATAGACGTTCAGAGCGGTCGCCGCACGATCACTAAGCGCGAGCGTGGCTGGCAGCACAACGCAGCGTGGCGATTCGTTGAGCAGGCGTTCGGGCAGCGACTTCGCGGTGACGAACTGCGGTTGATGGCCGAGATCCTGCAGCAACCGGATCCAACTGAGGCGCGCCGCCTGGCTGGTGCTGTGGGTTGCTTCATACGACGCCAAGCGACGCACCCAGGTCATGCCATCCTTGGCCGAATCGATCATCCACCACGCGCGCACCGAGGCATGCGACTCCACCACCCACACAGGCGACGGCTCGATCTGCGCGCCAGCCAACGCATCGAACTCAGCGCCATGCTCCTCGAAGGCAGCACGCACCGCCGTGCCGAACCTGGTCTCCTTGCCGTCGCCGCCAGCGATCGTTCGGTCGTTCCAAACAACCACGCCAGTCATGCCCTGGCTCGCCATCGCCATCAAACGCGCGCGCACGTACTGGCCGATGTTGATCTTGCCCGCGTCGGTGTCTTTGCTAGGCGGGATCAGAGTTGCGTAACGATGCGCACCGCGCGGCAACAAACTGCGAGCCAACTCGATCGAACCTCCGATGTCGTATGGCTCCGCGATCGTGTGCGACGTGATCAAACGAGCGTAGTCGTGGCCACCGAAGGGGCCCGGCACCGCGAGCCCGGTGAGCCCAACAGGCACACCCGGCACAGCGGCTTGCACGCGTTCGCAGATGGTTCCGACGGCGTTCGCGAATTGGTCGTCGACGAAGTCGAGCCACAACGAGAACGGTCGCATGTCAGTCGGCAACAACCGGTCGCCGAGTTCGCGACTGCGCACCTGGTCGGTCGACACCGGCACCGCGACCTCGAAGTTGAGATAGTGCGTGCCGAGCACGGTGTTCAACGCGTCGACATCGGAGAAGCGCTTGCGAACGTAGCTACGAAAGTCGCGCAAGCAATGCGCGCACTGGCAACTGTCGAGCGGCGCATTGTGGCGCGTCGACGAAGCTTCGTCGGCGAGCGCAACGAACAACATGCCCTCCGGACCGACGCGCCGAGCTTCGCGCGCGGCAGCGGCGGCGGCCTTGTCGATGCGATCGGGTTCGGCAAAGCACGTTGGCCGCACCAACTGCGACGCATCGCGCGTGCGCTCGAACAATTGTACGACCGGCTGCCACTCCTTGTCGCGCAGTTCGAGCAAGCCCTTGCCGATCGGCTGGTCGAGGTAGAAGCGCAGGCCGAGTGAACGCAGCGGCGTCGCGTCGCCACCGCGCCCTAACTGCACCGCGGTGTAGCCCGATTTGCGCGCCAACTCGGGACCGGCTTTGCCGTCGGCGCACCACAGGATGCGCTCGAAGCGCTGCGGTGCTGCGACCTTTGCCTTCTGAGTGGACGACGATTGCGCCGGCAACGCCGTGATGCCGCAAAGCATGGCGAGCAATAGGCCCACCACTAGGTCGGCACGCAACGACAGCGAGTTCGGGCGGGGCAATCGAACGTTCACGCGGAGCCTGGGCATAAGACTGCTAGCAGTTTGGTTGCGCGTTCGGGGTCGGAACGGGGGACGGACTTGGATCGATCGCATGCCGGGCCCAAATCAGGGCATCAGCATGCGCAAAGGCTACTCGATTCCGTAGTCCTTCAGCTTCTCCCACAAAACCTTGCGGGAGATTCCCAGCACCGAAGCCGCCTTAGTGCGGTGGCCGCCGACGCCACGCAGCACGTGCTCTAGGTGGGCACGCTCGGCGATAACCAGCACTTCGCGCAGAGTCTGCAGCTGTTCCGCGGGCTCCAGGGCCGCCCGGCGGGTCTTGTCGACCGGCAACAGGTGCTCTTTTTTGAGCACAGTGGCGCTGCCCGACAGAGCAATGGCCTGACTGACCCGGTTTTCGAGTTCGCGCACGTTGCCGGGCCATGAATAGCCGCTCATCGCCTCGAGCACGTCGGTCTTGATCGTATAGTTGCGGCCACCACCAAGCTTGTCGACGAAGTGACGGACCAGCAACGGCACATCACCCTCGCGATCACGCAGGCCCGGCAGGGTCACCGGCACGACGTTAAGGCGGTAGTACAAGTCCTCACGGAACTTGCCATCGCGCACGTGATTGAGCAGCGGTACCTTGGTCGCGGTGACGACACGAATATCGACCTTCACGAGGTCTTCGCCGCCGACACGTTCGAACTCACGTTCTTGCAGAACGCGCAGCAGTTTCACCTGCACGGCCATCGGCATGTCGTCGATGTCGTCGAGGAAGATCGTGCCGCCGTCGGCTACTTCGAAGCGACCGCGGCGTTGCCGCTGAGCATCGGTGAACGCACCGCGCTCGTGGCCGAACAGTTCGGTTTCGAGCAGCGTGTCCGGTAGGGCCCCGCACGACAGCGCGACGAACGCACGATCTTTGCGGGGACTCAGATGGTGGATGGCACGAGCGATGCGCTCCTTGCCGGTGCCGCTCTCCCCTTCGATCAGCACCGAAGCATCGGTGACCGCCACGGTGCGCACCATCTTGACCACGGCCTGCATGGTACGGCTTTGGCCAATGACTCCGGGCAGGCCACCTTCGTTGGTCTGGAGTTGCTCCTTGAGGCGCTGGTTCTCACTCAGCAACGCGCGGAACTTGCCGATGCGCTGCAAGCGGTCCACAACGTGCTCGTTGAGGAACGGCTTCTGGATGTAGTCGTCGGCCCCGAGTCGCATCGCTTCGACCGCGTGCTCGACGCTCGCGTAGGCCGTCATCATGATCACTTCGGTGTCGGGCCGCGCCTGCTTGGCCGCCTGCAACACCTGCAAGCCATCGGCGCCGGGCAGACGCACATCGGTGATGACCACGTCGTAGCTGCGCTTCTGCAGTTCGGCGATGCCCTCTTTGCCGTCGCCAACGTGCTTGACCTCGTAGCCAGCGCCCTCGAGATCGTCAGTCAGCGTCACCGCAATCGTCTGCTCATCTTCGACCAGCAAGATCCGCATTTGATCATCAGCCATCTCGCCGTTCGTCCACCGGTGCTCGATCGACTGCTTCGTCGTCGAGGGCGAAGTCGTCGTCACCCAGCGGCAACGAATTGCCCAGCCCACCATCGCGAAGCTGGGTCTCGCCAAACGAGGCCACCTGATCGCCACCACCACTGGTGGCGTACTCCAATGCCATCTCAGCCTGCGACAGCAAAGAATCAAAGAACAGCGTGCCCTGATCGTCGCAAGCGGTCAGACCGACGCTGGCGGTCAGCGACAGCGGGCTGCCGTCGACCGTGACCTCGACCTCGAGGAACGCCTCGTGCAGACGGTCAGCGACCATGCGCGCCTGGTCAAGATCGGTGTGTGGCATGACCAATAGGTAGCGGTCATCGTTGGTCGTGCCGAGCATGTCCGAACCGCGAGTCTTCTCGCGAACCAGCAGGGCCACAGCGTGCTTGACGGAGTGCCGCAGATTGCTGCCATGGAGGTCGGCGAGTTGCGCGATA
>Ga0302117_10000751_pt1 | contig 14739 bp, 12 predicted proteins | sample AG5_322_MG_FD_203112 | JGI IMG/M metagenome (GOLD analysis project Ga0302117, IMG submission 203112) | Marine microbial communities from Western Arctic Ocean, Canada - AG5_32.2 | ecosystem: Environmental > Aquatic > Marine > Oceanic | place: Canada: Western Arctic Ocean | collected 2017-10-01 | reverse complement strand
TTCATGGTGACCTGCCTCGGGGTCGAATCAGGGACCTACTGATTAAGAGTAAGTTGCTTTTTGTGCATAGGCGTGTGCAGCAGTCCACCATAGGCACAATTGTGAGGCTAACGGCTAAAACCGGGCTTGTCGGACAGAAATAAATTGGGGATAAAATTCCCAAATCTCCAGGCCACCTAGCATCTAACTAAACTAGAGGCAGGGCAGACCAGAGGCCACAGGCTGCTGAAATCTCATGATATAAACGCGGATCGCCCGACATGGGACCTTCGTAGCGTCAGGCAGACTCCCGTATGCACTTTTCCAGCAACTCCAATGCCGCCTTGGCAAAAATCCACATGTTCGCCTCCCGGTCGGCAACGCGAGTCTCGACGGTAATCGACCGTTCGACGGGACCGACCACGCCCATACAGGAGTGACCTGGATCATCACCGTGACTGTTCCCGGTGGGCCCACTGGCGCCGGTCTCGCTCAATGCCCAGGTGGTTCCCAACGCCTCGCGCACGTTCCTGGAATTCATCAGCGCATACGGTTCGCTACTGGATCGAATCCCTTCAAACGCAGACTCAGCCACATGAAGGAGGCCGTACTGAGCGGTACGGGTATAGATGGTGGCGCCTCCCACAAAAAAGGCCGAGCAACCTGGTACGGCCACCAGTGACGCGGAAATCAATCCACCGCAAGACGATTCTGTCACAGCGACGGTTTGTTGCCGTTCCTTGAGCAACGCTCCTACCGCGGCGGACATCGAGGTCAGGTCTGGCATAGTCTCCTCCTGGCTCCAAGATTGTTTCAGGGGAATAAGGCAGAGCTATTCTACTCTGATAAAAGGAAATACACGGTCGTCGGGGACCGATCATAAAGGACGAGATGTAAACAGAAATCAATACCGGATTAGCAACACAGCTAGTTCCCGTCCTCGGTATAGTTCGACTCTAGTCGGTCTCCCGATAGCCTACTTTGTTACCTTCTGGCATCAGTGTTTCCGGAATCTAATCATGGATGCGGGAGTTGGCCGACTACCACAGTACCGTCCATATCCGTCAGAATGTACGAACGAGCGGCCTCTCTAGCGTGAACCGAAGCGGAGTAATTGCGTACACGTCGTCACTGCGCTTTATCTAGTTGTCCGGTTCCCCGATCATCAACTGCATCAGGCCTCCTTAATCCAGAACTCGGCCTGGAACTTTAGACGGTGATTTTCGGACCATCAGGGTTCGACGATTAGATTGGCCTATCGTATAGTCTCCTCGACCCAATATATTTTCTAGATAGGAGACAATTATGCAATTTCATATCTCAGCACATCACACACCTGACAACTGTGGCGTTCATCGCAACCCAGATAGCCCTGATGGCTCGCCAGTAGCTACCGTCACTGACTGGCCGGGGCGATGCAAAGACGTTGGCGTAGAATTCATAAAAGGTGGTGTTTGCCACCCTTCTCATCTGCATTTCATGTTTGTCGAAACGGACGATTACGAGAAATTGAGGGTTTTGATGCAACCGGTGATGGGGTATTGGGATATCGTAATATCTGCTGTCACAGATTTGTAACCAATAACCAAGTTGATAAGCGTCCAGCCGAAAAGTATTTCATTTTTCCGATTCCTGAGCGTTGCTTTCTGCCGATTAGGCTTACAAACAACCCTATATAGAAAGCGCACCGGCGAATCGCCGGTGCGCTTTCTATATTTGCCTTTATGCCAGGAACTCATGCCCCTGATATTGATTAACGGTGGCGCATGAACTCGAATCCGTTGATGTTTCGAGTGTCGGTGTGCTTGACGTACTCGGTCCATTCCTCAATTCGAGGACCGACCGGCCAGACAGCATCCCAGGAATACAACGCGGGTTGGACTACCTGGTCGAACATAAATTGTCCAATATCCCGTTGGATGGCGTCCAATGCGGCCGGGTCTACGGTCTGATTACCTTTGACAATGTTGTCTTCCAGTTCCGCTACCTCCCACCCGTGGGTGAACGCAGTGTCTTTGAGGTGAATCGATAGCCCGACGATCGGCTCAGTACGTATTGGTATCCCGTGGCAGGTCATGCCTTCGTAGGTGCGGCCAACAATCGTTGGCCGAAGCGTACTGTAAGGTAGGTTTTGGTATCGGACTTGTATACCGACCTCTTCCAGCATGTTTGCCACAGCTTCACAAACCGCATCTTCGGCGGGTGCGCCGCGTTTGGCGGTTGTCAACGTAGCTACGAAGCCGTTCTCATATCCAGCCTCACTCAATAGTTCCTTGGCTCGTACTGGATCGTATTTCCACTCCAGTCCTGGATTTAGAACATCCTCATTTCCCGTGAACGATTCGAGTAAGCCCGGCTTGGCGAACCCTAGCAAGAGAGTGTCGATGATGGCGGGGCGGTTTATGGCCAATGAAATGGCTTCCCGGACCTTTCGGGCGCTTTCCCATTCCGGCGACGACAGATCAGAATTGGATGAGACCCAGGGCAACTCTGGGTTGTACCCTTGTCGTTCTTCGTCAGTTCCCGCACCCAGGTACCAATTGCCGTAGAAGTTAAGAACCATCGTGCCAGCCTGTGGTACAGTCACGAACTTGGATCCTTCAACCTCTTCCACGGTAGCTATAGAGTCGAAGGCCATTACAAAGGTGTCCAATTGGCCGGTCTGGAATCCAGCCACCCTGGCAGATTCCTCCGGAATCTCCCAGAAAATCAGCTCTGCGAAGTCTGGAGTTTGCCGCCAATGGTTCTCCACGGCCTTCATCTTCCAGAACTGGGCAGATTCATCCTGTACGAATTCCCACGAACCTGTGGCGGCGATATTTCGATCGACTTCGTCTTCGCCCATATCATCGAATTGCTTCTTGCTGGAGACCCAGGTGGCCCCACCAAATGGGAAAGCCAAAAACTCGAAGATTGGGGCTTGAGCCACCGGCTGTCCGGTGTTGACCACGACGGTGTAGTCGTCAGGGGTTTTAACACTCCCCGCTGCATTCTGCCAGAAGTTTTTAACAATAGAACCTCTGGGGTGCTTGGCGTTGTCAGACCATTGGTTATATGACCACACGACATCCTCAGAGGTCATCTCACCATAACCCTTGTGTAGCTGTACACCCTGCTCGAGCTCGAACGTCCAGGTTTTGAAGTCTGCAGAGATATTCCAGGCCTTGGCCAGCATAGTTGTCAATTTCCGGTCGGCGTCGAAGGTGAACAACGTCTCGCCCACCGGGGCGGCGCTGATTAAGAATAAGCCGGGGTTGCCGACCAATCGCGGATGGGCTGTAAATCGCCCCATGTCGCTTTGACCCATATTTAGCGTGCCAGTGAGTTTGGCCGGTTGAGAAGGCGCCTTAGTGGCGGCCGGCACAGGGACTGGTGTCGAGGCCGAAGCGGTGGCCTGGGGCGCTTTAGTGGCGCTCGGTTCCGTTGAACCTCCGGTCGGACTACTCGTCGCTGATGGTGTGGCGGTCGCAGACGACCCACACGCGAACAGAAACGCTACGAATACCAGAACAACCGCCATTGAAAGATTCTTATGGAACCACGGGATTGATGCTGGCTTATTCATATTACGTTCCTTTATATATTAATTTTACCTGGATAAAAATAGGGAAGAATATGCGTTTATATATTTAAATAGTCTATTTTATGCTACCAATTCGTAATTATTAATTCAGATAGTCGATAATGTCAAGGTAAACCGGGTGATAGTAAAGAGTCCCTAGAATCTTAAAAATGATAGTGACTTTTCGCTAGGCAACACGGTAGAGCAATGATTCACGTGTATCTGCTAGAAAGGAGTCCATCCTCAATCTCTCCACCGTCCGCCGTTGGTGAGACAGCGATCTCAGATGAGTGGACATTTGATTCCTGATTTGAAGAACTGCTGATGAATACCGCCGGGAGCGGGGGATCATCATGCGCCAACTCAAGGTGCACACCTCCACCACCGTCATGCCTACTCACCTGCCCAACCTGGAGCGCGCCGCCAACTTCCTGGAAGACTTGCCAGCCCTCTGGCTTCACCCCGGGGTGACCCACTGAGAACGGGAGGCCCTGATCCGGCAGGTATTTCTGCAGATCACCATCGCCGGGAAAGAGTTCGTCGATATCGAACCGAAGCCTGAATACGCCCCTCTTTTTGCCACCATGGTCACGGCACAAAAAGTAGGGTATCAGGAGTTGGAGTCTAGTCCATCTCAACCACAAACAACCACTTAGATTCCTTTTGATATCTGCTCAAGCCAAGGGTTGATTGAGAGTACGTCAATACGCGATGCTAGGATGGACGTAGGTGGCGTTTGCTCAACCCAGGACGATCGGAATATTACAACCAGGACACCTGCGGAACCTATGCCTTGGAAGGCTCCACTTCGACCACGATCTCAACCGGGGTGTTACGGGCGACGATTAGCTCCATGTCTTCCGTGCCGTCGTTGATGGGTTGGTGAACGGCTTCCGCAGGCACGTAGATGAAATCACCAGGGCCTATGACCAACTCAGTGTCCAGGTTGTCTCCAATGACAAACCGACCGTGACCTTTGACCACATAGATGGCCGACTCGCAGTTCACGTGGTAGTGGGCGCCGGATGCACAGTGGGGCGGGATGGTGGCAATAGCCAAATGGATCCCTGTGGATCCAGTCAGCTTCTCTGACACTCCCGCCAGACGGGTCATGGCTCCGGACTGAATCTCAACTTCCAAACCGTCTGGATGAACAACACTTATTTTTTGATTGTTATCTGGCATTTCAAACTCCAAATATTTCTGGCTAGAGGGCCCGAACCATCTTGTCCAATTTGTCGATAGCCTGTTTGATGTTGTCTTGAGAGTTGGCGTACGAGAGGCGGACGTACCCTTCGCCGAACTCACCAAAGGCGCTGCCGGACAGTAGGGCAACACCAGCTTCATTCATGGCGCGGTCTTCAAACTCGGCGCTGGTCAGCCCCGTGTCTTTGATGCTGGGGAAGGCATAAAACGCTCCCTCTGGTTCCGGGCAATGCACCCCCGGTATGCTCCGCAGGCCATCGGCGATGAGTCGGCGACGTATTCCAAACTCGGCAATCATAGCCTCGACTTCATCCTTGGGACCTTCGAGGGCCGCCACTGCCGCCATCTGGGTGAATGAAGCAGCGCAGGAAACGCTGTTCACGGCCAGTTTCACTATGTGGGGCACTAATTCTTCGGGGAGTATCCCGTAGCCCATACGCCAGCCGGTCATGGCATAACTCTTGGAGAAGCCGTCCAGGATAATCGTCCGCTCCTGCATGCCAGGGATGGACGAAATGCTGTAGTGTTCTCCGGTGTACAGGATATCTTTGTAGATTTCGTCGGCCATCACGTACAAACCAGGGTGTTGCTTGACGATGCCGGCGATGGTCTCCAATTCCTCTTTGGTGAGGGCTGACCCGCAGGGATTCTCCGGCGAGTTGATGATGATCAGGCGTGTTTTATCCGTAATCAGGCCAGGAAGAGCAGCAAGGTCTGGGTGGTAGTCTTTCTCTTCCAGAAGCTGCATGGGCACCGGAGTGGCGCCACAAAACTTGATCATGGATTCGTAGATGGGAAAGCCTGGGTTGGGGTAGATAACCTCAACGCCCGGTTCTGCCAGGGCTAACAGCACGTAAAACATGATTGGCTTGGCGCCCGGCGTGACCACCACGTTGGCTGGGTCAGTGTTGGTTCCCCGCACCTCGCCGCTGTTGCGGGCAATAGATTCTCGCAACTGAGGCAGTCCAGCCGTTGGACCGTAGTGCGTAAAACCGTCGGCGATCGCCTTCATGCCAGCTTCGACAATATGCTTCGGCGTTTCGAAATCAGGCTCACCTATTTCCAGGTGAATTATCTCTTTACCCTGGGCCTCCAGGGCGCGGGCTCTGGCAAGTACTTCAAATGCTGACTCTGTGCCCAAGTCATTCATTCGGGCAGCAACTGTCATAGGTCCTCCGGAATCAGGGGTAAATACTGTTGGCGTGCTGGTGCTGTTAGTCGGAAACCGACTACTTTCTAGTCCGAGTGGACCTGGTTTTCCGTGCGGACTGACAGCCCATAAATCTTGATGAAACCCTCTGCTGATTTGTGGTCAAACTCATCAGCGCGGTCGTAGGTGGCCAGGTTGTAGTTGTACAGCGCCTTGGGTGCCTGCCGACCAACTACTACACAGCTGCCTTTGTGCAGCCGCACCCTTACATCACCAGTGACAAACCTCTGGGTACTCTGGATGTAAGCGTTCAGATCAGCCCGGTGAGCGGTGAACCACAGGCCGTTATAAATCACGTCGGCGTATTCCAGGGCAATACGCGCTTTCATCCGGGCCTGGTCTTTGGTCAAGGTCATTGCTTCCAGGGATGTGTGCGCCGCATGCAGCAAAGTAGCTGCCGGGCACTCATAGATCTCCCGAGATTTGATGCCGACCAAGCGGTTTTCTACATGGTCGATACGCCCGATACCGTGGGTACCAGACAGTGTATTCAGGTGATTAACCAGGTCAACACCGCCCATGCTCTCGCCGTCTACGGCCGTGGGGATTCCCTCTTCAAAGTGAATCTCAACGTAGGCAGGGTCGTCGGGGGTGTTGGATACCGGGCTAGTCCATAGGTAGGCGTCCTCGGGGGGTTCCAGCCAGGGGTCTTCAAGTTCTCCGGCCTCAACGCTGCGGCCCCACAGGTTCTCATCAGTGGAGAACCGGCTGCGGTTAGCATTTATGGGCAGGTTCCGTGCCTGACCGTATTCGATCTCATCCTCGCGGCTCATGCCCCAATCGCGGATGGGCGCGATGACATCAATCTCTGGGCCTAGAGCAGCGATGCCCACTTCAATCCGGACTTGGTCGTTGCCTTTACCGGTGCAACCGTGGGCAATGGCGTAGGCGTTGTGCTCTTTGGCTGCTTCCACCAGGTAGCGAGCGATCAGAGGGCGACCCAAAGCCGTAGCCAAGGGATATTGTTCTTCATAGATGGTTCCAGCTTGCAGGGACGGGAAAAGAAATTCGTTGACCAGTGTCTCTCGGCCATCAACGGTGATTGCTTCCGACGCGCCAATGCTCAGCGCCCGTTGACGAATGGGCTCAAGTTCCACCATTCCCAGGTCTATGGTCAGTGTGATTATGTCTGCGTCGTACTTTTCCTGCAGCCATGGGACGGCCACCGTGGTGTCCAGACCCCCGCTGTAGGCTAGCACGATTTTTGGTTTTGCCATTATTTGGTTTGGTTGCTCCCTAAATTCACTTAATCTAAATCCACGTCAGGCGTTCAATTCTTCCAAGAATTCAACTGGAGTTAGCTCTGCGTCCCTCAGTATTTTTCGAACCAGCCCTCGGCTAATGTCCTGACTAGGATGTACCGGCACCGTTACCACCCTTGAATCTTGGTGCCGAAGTCGCACGTGGCTCCCGCGTTGGCGTATCACCTGAAACCCAAGCTTCCAATACCTTGATAACATCCTGAGCCTGTAGGATTGGAAATCGAGCCATCAGAGCCTAGATTTCTATTTTTTGAATTCCGACGAATTCCGGTAAATCAACGTCTTGGTCTTCCAGGCACAATTCGATAACTTCTTTCATATTGGTCATGAGTTAATCAATCGTCTTGCCCTGGGTGTAACAGCCTTTCAGTTGAGGGACTTCGCCGACGAAAATCCCGTCTTCGTTTTTTTCGATTAGTACGTAAAACTCGCGGTTTGCCATCGCAATCTCCAGTTCTGAACCACAGGCTAGCCAGACTAAATCGTTGCTAGGGCGTTGCCCAGTCGCTCCATACCCTGATCGATCTCTTCCTTGGTGATGGTCAGTGGCGGCATGAACCGAATGGTGGTTGGCCTGGGTGCGTTGAGTAGGATTCCGGCCTCGTTGGCTGCGGTCAGCACTTGGGGCGAGATGTCACTCTCAAACTCCATGGCGGCCAGCAGGCCCTTGCCCCGGACATCCGAGATGAACGAGAAGCGGCTTCGCAGATCGTTCAGACGACTGAGTAGATAGGGTTCCATCTCCTTGGTCTTGGCCGGAATGTCATTATCGATGAGAAATTGGGTACCGGCGTAGGCTGCGGCAGTCGTCAGCATGTTGCCGCCAAAGGTGGAGCCGTGGTCGCCGGGCACCAGAGCCATGCAGTGTTCCTTGGACATGAATGCGCCGATTGGCGCACCAAAGCCCAAACCCTTGGCCAAGGTCATTACGTCTGGCTCAATGCCGTATTCTTGGTAGCCAAACAGACTGCCCAAGCGGCCCATTCCAGTCTGGACCTCGTCCAGTATCAGCAAGATGCCCTGCTTGTCGCACCAATCCCGGACCCGTTTCAGGTAGTCGTCGGCGGGGATTATCACGCCGGCCTCACCTTGAACCGGTTCAATCATAACTGCCGCAGTCCGCTCGTTAGTAGCCTCCATGATGGCTTCTACATCGTTGTAATCAACGTGAACGAAACCGGGCTGCAGGGGAGTGAAATTCGCTTGATAGTGGGGTTGGCCGGTAGCGGCCAACGTACCCATAGTGCGGCCATGGAAAGAGTTTAGAGCCGTGATGATCTCGTAGGCACCGTCACGGTTCAACTTGCCGTAGCGACGGGCCAGCTTCATGGCTCCCTCGTTGGCCTCGGCTCCGCTGTTGCCAAAGAAGACCAGATCCAATGCGCTGTTCTCGACCAGGATCTCCGCAAGCTGCAATTGGGGAACGCTGTAAAACTGGTTGGAGACCTGCATCAAAGTGCCGGCCTGCTCCGCAATAGCCTTGGTCACTGCAGGGTGGCAGTGACCCAACTGATTCACGGCCCAACCGGCTACAAAGTCTAGATACTCTTTGCCATCGGCGTCCCAAGCTCGGGTACCTTCGCCCTTGACCAGCACCACCGGTTGGCGGCGCACCGTCTGGGCGTAATACTTCTTCTCAATCTCGATCCAATCGCTGCTCTTGGTCATTCCGGGTCTCCTCCACCATTTCGGTCTTGTTCACTGGGTGTTTTGGTTTTTGATTACTGGGGGCCTTGATCCAGAGATTCTCGTAGGCGTTCTACAGCCTCTTGAAGTTCTTTTAAGGCCTTGTCCAGCTCGGTGACCGTATCTTCTATAAATCTAAGGTCATCCGAAGCAGGAGTTGCCTGGCCGTCCATGGGGCTGCCGGTAAGAGGCTCTTTGCCCTCCAGCAGCATGGCCAGTGCTTCATCAACACTGTCGGCCATAACAACGTTGCTGGCGTCAGCCAGAATCACCTTCTTCAGCTCTGGAAATGCCAGCACTTCCGACTGCAGGTACAAAGGCTCCACATAGATTATCGCATCGCCCACTGGTATGACCAGTAGTTGGCCTCGGACAATCTGAGACCCCGCCCCGTCCCACAATGTGAACTGCTGTGAGATGGACTGGTCGTTCTCAATCCGGGCTTCCACCTGAGCTGGCCCGTCAACCTGCGGGTCGGTCGGAACATTGAATGCGGTCAGATTACCGTAGCTCTCGCCGTCGTTTTGGGCGATCAGCCAACCAACCAGGTTTTTCTTCTCACTTGCCGGACTGAAGGGCAACATTAACACAAACTCTTCCCGTTCGCCGCCGGGCATTTGCAAAATGAGATATGAGGGGTGGACTTCTACTCCACTCCTGCCAAAGCGGGTGTCTTGGGGTATGGCCCATTGGTCTGCCTGGTTAAAGAACACCTGGGCGTCGGTTATGTGATAACGCAGATACATGTCTGCCTGAGGAGAGAACAGACCATTTGGATAACGGATGTGTGTCTGCAGGTCGGCGGGCATCTGGTCAAAATCTAGGAACAAACCCGGGAACGCCCGACGGTACATCTGTATCAGGGGGTCACTGGTGTCTATCACATAGATAGACACCTCACCGGTAAACGCGTTGACCACCGCCTTAACGCTGTTGCGGATGTAGTTGAACCCTTCTTCAGTCGGAGTTGAGTACGGGTAACGGCCAGTGGTGGTAAATGCGTCTTGCAGCCACCACACCTGGCCCGCTTCATCCACCACCGGATACGGGTCATCGTCCATCGTCAGGAACGGCACCAGGGCGTGTACTCGGTCGCTAATCTGACGGCGGTACTGGATACGGGTGTCAGCCTGTATCTGGTCGCTGAGCAGAATGTTGATATCGGCAAATTGCCAGGCGTAGGCCAACCGACGGAAAGTGGAGCCGAGATTAACCCCACCAAAGCCGTCGTAGTGCACTTCGCTTCCTAATGGATTGATCTCCGGAGCGGTGCTGTTTACCAGGGCAAACGGCACCGGGGACTCACCGTAATACAGCTCAGGCTGCTCAATTGGAATTTCACCGCGGATGGGTATGTCTTGAATCAAAAACTCAGGACGTCCTTCATCGGGGGTGAATCCGGTAGCCGGACTCATGGCCACACCGTAGCCGTGGGTGTACTGGAGCCTGCGGTTCACCCAGTTTCGGGCGTCTTCTGGCAGGTTATCCGGGTCCAGTTCTCTGGCGGCCAACAGCACCTGTCGCAACTGCCCATCCAGTACATAACGGTCTGAGTCCATGTTCAAAAAGTTGTAATACAACTCCATGAACTGGAGTTGGTTGTACGCATCCCGCAGCGGTTCCACGTCCCAAAGCCTGATGTTTTCAATGACTCCTGGGTTATTGGCTACCAGATCAGCACTAATGTCCCCCACTGCCGGGACGGCTACCTGTTCCACCTGGTCCAATTGGTAGGCCGAGCGGGTGGCGTCGATATTCCTTTGAATGTAGACCTGCTCTCGCTCAAATTCATTGGGGTCCACCTGGAACCGCTGAAACAGCGCCGGAAACGCCAGGTTGGCCAGCAGGAACATGATGACCCAGAGGCTGAAAGCACCGGCCATTAACCGCAGGCCGCCAAAATAACTGCTCAAGAAGAATGCCGCTGCGCCCAAAGATGCGATGGTGGTCATCAACCAAAGCACCGGTATGCGGGCGTGAACGTCGGCATAACCCGCACCGGCTAGCAATCCGCCAGACGACACAACCAACTCGTAAATGGCCAATACGTGCCCGGCGGCGATGCTCAACATCAAAAGCCCGCCGAGTATGCCAATGTGCTTCAACATCCTTGGCGCCAGGAAGAAGTTAAGGCCCCGTAGTCCATAGATTCCGGCGTAGAGGAGCAGCGACATTACCACCGACGTGATCAAGATGCCCATCACCCAGTTCTGGACGAAATGGAGCATTCGCAGCGTCACTATAAAGAAAGACATGTCCTGGCCAAACTCAGCGTCGGACACACCAAATGACACCTTGTTCAGGAAGAGCAGGAAAACTTCCCATCGCCCCGATGCTGCTGAGCCAAAAACCGGCGCCGCAGTTAATACAGTGATAACCATTGCGCCAATCAGGAGGGCGCGCAACAACCGCATGGTGTCATCGGACACCGGAAGCGTGGACGGGCCGCGTGAGAACCGGAAGGTGAAATAGAAGTTTACAATCAGCGCGGCCGCCGTGACCGCGGTGCCACCAATGAAAAGCCAAAGTTTCATCACCAGAATCTTGGTGAATACGTCGCGGTGACCCAACTCGCCGTACCACAGCAGGTCGGTATAGACCGTGCGCAGCCACCAGAGGGTCAGGAAGGCAAATAGCAGACCCACAGAGATGATGCAGCCGTTGCGCACTCGCCGCAGGACAACATCCGAGACTCCCGGTAAACCCGGGCCTTCCGGCTCGTCAGCGTCGTTTGTTAGGTCGTAACTCATAATCTATTCAAGTGCTGGCAGTGCCGGTTCAACCATCGGCGTTGGCCAATAAAATGGGATTCCTATCTACGGCTCCTAAAATCACTGACAATGGTGGTTCCGGTGGAATTCCCCCGGATACATTCTATAAGAGCATCAGGTTGCCGGCCGTCGATGATATTTGCCACGGGCGAGCACTCCAAGGCCCGTAGGCAGGCAGACAACTTGGGAATCATGCCACCCTGGATAACTCCGGAATTAGAAAGTATGTTGGCGCGGCGTCGGTCCAGACGCCGAATCACACGGCCACCGCCGTCCATAACGCCGGTAACGTCAGTCAGGAAAACCAATTGCTCGGCCTCCAGTGCGTAGGCCAATTCCCCGGCCACCGTATCTCCGTTGATATTCAATGGACTGCCAGCGTTCTCAGAGCCGTCACGCACGTGAACACCAATGGGCGCAATCATGGGTATGAAGCCGCTGTCTAGCACGGACCTAATCAACTCACTGTTGATGGTGGTTACCTCGCCGACAAAGCCCAGGTCCGGGTTGCCGATCTTGGCCTCAACCATACAGCCATCAACGCCGCTCAAGCCAACTGAGCGTCCGCCAAACTCATGGATCAAAGAAACCAGCTCTTTATTAATTAACCCACCAAGTACCGCAACTACAATCTCCAGACTTGGCGCATCTGTGACCCGCAGTCCGTTCACAAAGTTGGGTGCCAGACCTTGCCGCTGCATCCATTGGGAAATAACATTGCCGCCACCGTGAACCACCACCACCTCTTGACCTTCCTGCTGCAAGCGGACCAGGTCTTTTAGGCTGGTGTCGTGGCTTCCCAAGGTGCTGCCACCGATCTTTACGACTATTGGTTTTTTAGTCGGTTGCTTAGGTGGATCGCACGCCAATTCTTCCTCCAAACGCGAACGGTTCTAATTAAAGAACCTTGATAGATACCAAACCAGAAATAATCGAAAATTTAGGCAGATATTTTGTCTGAAATAGGCTCGCATGGGTGTGGAATCGGCTGCTGGAGGGGGTCTGTCCTAGCCGCTGGAAACGTAATCAAACTGCCGCTGTAATTGTTAGTTGAAGCGGCCGTCCCACGCCCAATTATTTAATTGAAAATTGGACGCAAACGTATACGTAAACAGGTGTTGGCGTTAGGGGTTTTAATAATCGCCTGTCCCAGTTTAAGTCGTGTAGGCACTGTTTATGACCACGTATTCTTCTGTGAGATCGCAACCCCATGATGTGGCCCGACCATCGGCAAGGTTTAGGTTGACGCCGAATGTGACTTCATCGCCACGCATTAGAGCTACCACAGCGTCTCTGGCAAACGGGACTGGTTTGCCCGCTTCCATGATGCAAACGCCATTGATGTAAAGATCTATCTTCGATTCGACAGTCTCGGCCCCGCTACGGCCAATGGCCATAATCAACCGGCCCCAGTTGGGATCAGAACCGTATACCGCCGATTTTACGAGCAATGAAGAGGTGATTGTCTTGGCAGCCATCCGGGCGTCTGCCAGGTTTCGCGCGCCTTCGACCTCGGCAACTATCAGCTTGGAAGCGCCTTCACCATCCTGGGCCAATTGACGAGTCAACTGGACCAAAACCTCAGTCAAAGCGTCTTTAAATGCCCCAGCATCTTCGCTGGAAGAGGTCAGTTGAGTGTTACCTGCTGCCCCGTTGGCCAGGACCACCAGGCTATCGTTGGTGCTGGTGTCGCCGTCAATGTCCAGCATATTCAGGGTGCTATCGGCGACATCAGGCAATATAGATCGTAGGAAATCCTGGTCCACTGCGGCGTCGGTGGCTACAAAGCACAACATGGTCGCCATGTTTGGGTGAATCATTCCGGAGCCTTTAGCTACGCCGGAAATGTTTATCTCCGTACCGCCCAGGTTGATGGTGACGCCGGTTTCTTTGGTCCGGGTGTCAGTGGTCATCATTGAACGGGCCAGCAAATTGCCGCCGTCGTCCGACAATTTAATCTCGTTGACGCCCTTTTTAATCAGTGTCATGGGCAGTTCAACGCCAATCACGCCGGTGCTGAAGACCAAGACCTCTTCAGGTTTTACGCCCAATCCTGCGGCGGCCACTGCGGCCATCTCTTTGGCGTCGATATACCCTTGCTCACCCACGCCCGCATTGGCAATACCCGAGTTTACAACCAGGCCGCGAACAGAGCCGCCGGCTGCGATGGTCTCACGGTTCACCGTGACGGACGGGGATACCAGGGAACTCTTGGTGAACACTCCCGCTACAGCGCAGGGGATGTCAGACAGGAGCATGCCCATGTCCATTTTGTCTTCAGAAAAGGTTTTGATACCCACATAGGTAGCCCCGGCTTTAAAGCCTTGAGCGGTGGTTATGGTGCCGCCTTCCACAGGGGTGATTGGGCCAGCCATGGAGTTACCTTCCTTTGTTGTTCTAGCGCGCCGATGTGATGGTTCGAGTACGCGGACGGGTTTAATACGCAGTTGTCGATTCGAGTGTGATGGCTCTAGTCACACTGTAAAGAGTGTTTATCCGTGCCTGAGCGAGCACCGAGTATATCACAAGATTATCGCCGATTAACCCCGGGTTAACTGTCGACTAACTATATCTCCACTCCGCCCTGAAAGTGGACTGACGGTGGGAGTTCACATATAATTGACAGTCTAAATTTGGAAATGCAGGTGGCAAAATGGCAGCGGTAAGTCCCTTTCGAGGATGGCGGTTCAACCCGGATACAGTAGGAGACATGGCCTCGGTGCTGTGCCCTCCCTACGACATGATTGATACAGAAACTCAAGAGGCGCTGAAACGCCAGAATCAATACAACGTGATCCACCTTGAGGCCGGAGAGGGCCTGGACTGGAACACGTCAGCCAAGGAACAATACGCTGCAGCCTCTGCTCTGTTTGACCAATGGCGGAAAGATGAAGTGTTACGCCAGGACCAAGAGCCTTGCTATTACCTGATGCGTCACAGCTTCCCCATGGGCGGCAAGACCATGTCCCGCCTGGGACTGATTGCCTCCGTTGGTTTGGAAGATTACGCCACGCGTCAAGTGTTGCCCCACGAGTTCACCCAAGCCCCGGCGATTCAGGACCG
>Ga0302117_10000749_pt1 | contig 14747 bp, 10 predicted proteins | sample AG5_322_MG_FD_203112 | JGI IMG/M metagenome (GOLD analysis project Ga0302117, IMG submission 203112) | Marine microbial communities from Western Arctic Ocean, Canada - AG5_32.2 | ecosystem: Environmental > Aquatic > Marine > Oceanic | place: Canada: Western Arctic Ocean | collected 2017-10-01 | reverse complement strand
GCGAACTGGTGTTTTGAATTGAGCATTTGGTCGTAGGTGATTTCCTGTCCGGTGTGGGCGGCCATGCGACCCATCGAGGTCGTTGTACTGGCGGCTACGCCGCGATCGACTTCGTTGTAAGGCTTGTTGTTGCGGATCGCGTCCATGAGGTGTTCCCATTCGTCTTGGTAGGGATTGGTCTCGGTGATCGGGCGTTGGCCATCGCGTTGGCCGAACATCCATGCGATATCACTGTCTGGCCCCTGTCCCTTGTGTATGCGAGCCTGCGAACGGTGGCCTCCAGGGCCGGAAACCAAAGCATATCCCTTGGTGCCGTGGGCATTGCTACTGAATTCACCGTAGCAACCCGCCATATTTCGACCGTGCAGATAGAGCTTGGTTCCGTCGTCGTAGGTGTATTCAACGGTGTAGTTGTCAAGGTTTTGGTCGATGCTGTCTCCTCGGTAATGCCGTCCTCCCTGGGCTTGTGCCTTCACCGGCCAAGCATCTTTCATCCAGCAGCACTCGTCGATGTTGTGGATAAAGAAGTCGCTAAAGGAACCCCCGCTCAGCCAAAGGAAGCTGTGGAACCGTTTTATTTGGTACATCAGTTCCTTTTCGTTATCGGGTTTTTTCCCGGAAAAGCACGAGGCGATGGGACCTTGCATACGGTATGCCCGTAGGGCGAGAATTTCTCCGATTTCCCCGTCTTTGATACGGGAAAACAGTTCTCGCCTAGCTTTACTGTGACGACACATCAGGCCAACTCCGACCTTGAGGTTTTTCTTCTTAGCTTCTTGGTTTAATTCAAGCATTTTCCGGGAGGAAAAACCGTCCGGCGTGACAGGCTTTTCCATGAAGACGTTCAAGCCTTTTTTGATCGCATATTCGTAATGCACCCAACGAAACGCGCATGGGGTAGTGAAGATCGCCACGTCGCCTTTGTCTAGGGTGTCCATGGCTTTCTTGTAACCGTCGAAGCCAATGTGTTTGTTGTCAGGCGATACGTCCACCTTGTCCTTGTGCTTGTTTTTGAGTCCGTTGTAGCTGCTGTCCAGTCTGTGCTGGAAGACGTCGGCCATTGCCACAAGTTTTGTGGGGCCATTGGCAAGGGAGACGGAGAGGGCGTTGCTGGCTGCGCCTGTGCCGCGTCCGCCGCAACCGATGAGCGCGATCTTTGTGGCGTCGTCGGTCTTGCCGTGAACCATGGGAAGCGTTACGCTCGCGAGGGCGCCTACTCCGGCGATTTTGCCACCGTTGCCGATGAAAGACCGGCGCGTTATGGGAGAGGGTGTTTCGGGTTTCTTGTACATGGTACGCTTATTCCGTTTGAGGTTTGGCCGAAGTGGCTTTGGTTTAATAATATAAAGTTTAAAGAGGGTATGCGTCGTCAAATCTTTTGCGTCCACTCAAATGTTATTTGCAAGGAGGGAAGGGCATTCGAAGGGCTCATTTGAGTGCCTTTTCAAACAAGGGATAGGCAACTTTCCCGTTCCAGCGTTGGTCTCCCTCGAATTGGTCGAAGCGAAGCCGTTTTTCCTCTCCGAGGGCATGGTAGGCGTTCTTCAGTCGCTTGCGGAAAACTTCATCCCACGGCTTCACTATGAGAGAATCCATGGAGCCGGTTTCCCAAACGCAAGGTCGCGTGGCAATCAGTGAACCGATCTCTGAATAATCCCCATAATTCAAGAGTTTGGGTATTATTTGAGAACCGCAGCTATAGCGAATAGAAAGCCTTTCCTGGAGCAGGTTCAGTGCTCCGCTCACAGAGGCCACTTTGATACGATTGTCCATCGCGGTGACTATCATCGTCATCCGACCGCCGTAGGAGAGACCAGAGCAAACGAGTTTTTCCGTATGCAGTTCGGGCCGACTTTGCAACAAGTCAAGGCACCAGCGCAGGTCGCGCAAGTTCGCCGTGATGGGCAACTGACCGAGGGTCTGCATCCGGACGAGGGTCACGGCGCAGGGGTCTTGTCCGCCGTATTTATTTCGGTTTACCCGGCGACCGAATGGCATCATGCAGGGTGCGGCAACGACATAGCCTTTTCGAACGAATTGCAGACCGTAATCGTAGTGGCTTTTTTGGATGGCTTCTTCCACTCCGGGCAGGTCATTTCGCCCCACGATCGGATCGTTACCGAACTCGCCATGGCCATGGATGCACAGGACTCCTGGGGCCTTCTTTCCTTTAGCAAGGTCCCTCGGGATCAGTAGGTAGGCCGGGACGGAGGGAATGCCTTTCGCTTCGAGCAAGATCTGATGTCTCACATGGTCATTGAGCGTTACGACTTCCTCGACAGTTACCTTCCCATTCCTCGGCGGAGTAGAGTCGCCCAGCAATTCGGTCAGCTTGGTCTTGAATTCCTTTTGCCAACGTCTGCATTCTTCCGCGGTTTTCCCTTGGAACAGCATGGAGAGTCGGGCGTTCTTCAAGGCCGCTCCAATATCGGCGTCGAAGAGTCGTTTCGGAGTTTGTCCGGCTAGTTCGGCAGCGAGTCCGAGCATGGAGCTCGCCAGCGGTGCGTTGAGTGAAGGCGCGACAGTTCATGGACGTTCCCAAACGGCCGGCAGTTTCTTCGATGCCGGTCCGAAGGTTTGGGAGACGACGAAACCGCTTGCTTGCGAGGTGTAGAATATGCGTCCGTTGGAGACCACCGCGCCGAGGCATTCGCGTGAGTCGATGGCGGGACCGGTGGAGACGAGTTTCCCATCCTTGGAGAGGTCGATCATGTCCATGTTTGCCCCGAGGACATATGGTTCCGACATGGTGAAACGGCAGCAGGCGTAGTTGTGGCCTATGCTGCCAATCACCTTGCCGGTTTTGCGATCAAACAAATTGCCCTTACCGCGCAGGGCGTTGGAGAAGATGAATCGATCCCCTACGGTGACGACGTTTAGGGCCGAGGTCACGGGGTCGGACTTCCAGACGAGCGAACCGTCCTTGCCGTCCAGGCACCATACGAAACGTTCGTTCGTGCCCTCCTTGGCCCGATTGTAGCCGCCAATGTATATACGACCATCGCGGGCGCTGAGGGTGCATTTCGCGGTCACATAATAATCTGTAGTGAGCCACACGACCTTGCCCGTCTTGGGTTCGATGCAGGCGGTCAAGCCGTTGTTTTCAACGGGCAGTCCACGCCGGACCTTCTGGCTGGTGGCGTAGCCGAAGAAGACCGAGTAGTAGAGTTTGCCGTCGAGGATGCTTATACCGCAGTCATTGCCGCCGCGACCGTATTTCGTGAAATCCTTTTCCCAGAGCAGTTTGCCCGTTTTTAGGTTCCAGGCCCAGATCCTCGGTCGATGATTCTTTGGGTAGTAGGGGTTGGTGTTCGAGTAGATCCAGCTCATCACCTCACGCCCGCTCGCCTTAACTGGTTCGCCGCCGAAGGTGAAATATTTCTCCGTGCCTTGGTAGGCATATTCGCCTGAACCGGAAGCATAGATAGCGATGTTGTCGTGAACGACAGGCGGAAACTGTCGACTCCAGCCCGGCGAACCGGTGAAAGGCTGTTCCCAGAGCAATTTTCCGGTAGACGCATCCAGGCAACGTATGAGGGAGCGTTTGATACCGCCCTGCGGTATGAGCAATTTTCCGTCCACGTAAAGCGGTGAGGTGAAGGACAGATAGACGTCAGGCCAATGCCGTCGCCAAAGCAGGCGCCCGGTATCCTGCTCCACCGCGATGATTTGTCCTTCGGCGGTATGCGTGTAGAGGCGCCCGCCACCACAAACCGGCAGGTGCTTCACGGTGCCCTCGAGGCGGCGAGCCCAGCGCATGCGCAGAGGAGGTGCCAAGCCTTGGTCATTCGCGTTGGAGCCAGCGAAGTCACCGTAGTTAGTGTACCAGTTGTACTTGTCGTCGGCGAGGGGACCTTTTAGCGGACTGCGAATTTTCCAGATCTGCAGATCCTTCTTCGGCAGCGGCATCTTGCCGTTGGGTTCGATGACATAGAGGTAGCCATCTTCACAGCCTGCGTAAATTCGTCCGTTCGCCACGGCCACGGGGGCTGTGATAGGCGAACCGAACGCAGTCTCGATCACGGTTGTTTTACCACCATTTAGAGGCACTATGCGCAACTTGCCGTCGAGGCCTCCGTAAACGGCATGATCACGGGTTAGCACCGGCGGGCAGATCGAGCCCTCTGCGGACAGGGTTTCTGGCTTTTCCTTTCCCTCGCGGTGTCTGCACAGACCCCGTCCGTGCTCGGGTCGCACGCGATATACGTCCTTCCCGCGTATGCTCATTGGGGCAAAGCTTAGCAGGCCGGGTATGCGGATGGTTGTCTCGGTGCTCTTGATGAAACCCATTTCCAATTTGTCGCCCGCTAATTTCATTTTCTCGACCCGACCGGAGTTGTCCCGGCGATGCCATTGGACGTATACGTTGCCTGCCGCGTCCGCGCTTTGGCCGAGGGTGGCCGGATATTCGGAGCCTGCGTATTTCGGGATTTCGCCAATTACGCGCAAATGCGGTTTGTCGCCGGTATCCTCGACAAAGACAGTCCTCCCACCCGCCGGCATGACAACCGTCTTGTCCACGAGACAGATGTCGCGGGAGCACACGAAATGGTCTTTCCAAGTCACGCGATCGCCTCGGAACTTCACCCAGTCTGCACCGCTCCATCGGTCGCCGTCGAACTTCACGACTTCCTTGACGAAATCCCAAGTCCACGCCACCTCACCCTTTGGAGACACCGCGTAAATTCGTGCCCCAAGTGTTGCGAAATAGATGCGACCATTCCCTACTGCCGGAGCGGAAAAAATCGGCTCGGCACAATCGATTGTATTCACCAATGCCCCACTCTCGCAATCGAGCACGTAGTAATATCCTGCCATCGTGCCGACGTGCAGATAATTACCAATTACCGCGGGAGCCGCCACGTTGTTGCAATTTCCCGAACCGCCCTTGGTCGCGAACCGCCATTTAACTTTGAAGCTCTTCGTGTCGATGGCAAACACGACGCCCGATCCATCAATCACAAATACCCTGCCACCACTCACCACTGGCGAGGCATAGACGCCATCAGTCAATGGTATAGCCGCCGCCAAGCCCAGCGATCCGGTCAATGTCTCGGTTGGCGCATTGCCCGACCGTTTTGCGTCTCCTTGCAATTGGTTCCACTCGGCCGCATCCAAGATAATCCCGTGGACTGCCATGCCACTGATCCAAAGGCTCGATGTGAGCAAGACGGAAAGCCACGGGGATATTCTGTTGAACGGTGAGCTGTTCATAATTCGCAGGGTGAAGGGTTTGATGGATTGTTTTATTTGTTCTGAGACTTTTCTCATCTTTGTGTTTTTATTTGCAAATGTAATTCTCTGGCAGTTGTTCGGTGAGGCCCCCTTACTTGCCCCTCCCTCCATTCTTGAAGCAGTAGACATGGGCGTCCGTGCGAATGATCAACTTGTTTCCGGATATGGCGGGAGTTGCCATGCACATGTCCTCCTCGAGGAGTTTGTTTGTATGAAGGAGTTTATATTTGCGACCGGCTTGTAGAACATAAGTTTCTCCAAATTCGTTGAGGTAAAAGATTTTTCCATTGTAAGCCCAAGGGGAGCTGGTGAAGGCCCGACCTTCGGGTAGGCGGACGGGACCGTAGACCTGTTTGCCGGTCTTGGCCTCGTAGCACGCAACTATTCCGCGATCAAGTAGTACGTAGAGGAGGTCGCCGTAAACTATGGTAGATGGATTGTAGGGGCCTGCTCGGGGTTGACGCCAGGCGACGAACTCGCTGCTGTCTTGGTCTGAGCGCAGGGAGATATCACCAGTGGCCCCTGGGCGAATGGCAAAGATCGGCTTCTTGCGGTCTCCCACGTATCCGGAGGTGACGTAGAGGAGACCGAACTTGGCGTACGGAGTAGCGATGGTGATGGATGAATTTCCCCCGAATTGGTAGAGTAGTTTACCATTCAAGTCATAGGATCGCACTTTCTGGGTTCCCGAGGTGATGATCTCGGTTCGCAGTTCGTTTTCCCATAGGTAAGGCGTTGCCCAATTACTCTTTTCATCGCGTTTCGTTCGCCACAGTTCCTTGCCGGTCTTGGCGTCGAGAGCCACGAGGTAGGACTGCTCTTCGTTGTCGTTAACCACATACAGTTTGTCCCCGTGGAGGATGGGTGATGCGGCCAATCCCCAACCATATCGCGTCTTGTGAGCCGGCCATCGCTTGCTCCAGAGCAACTCACCCTCGACGGAGTAGCAGTAGAGGCCATGATTACCGAAGTAGGCGTAGATTCGCTCCCCATCGGTGATGGGGGTCTCGGTGGCATAACTATTCTTGATGTGAATGCTGCCTTGCGGTTTCCCGGTGCGGGTCAATTTCTCCCACAACACTTCGCCGGAATTGAGATCCAAGCAGAGCACCTTCCATCGATGGATGTTCTTTGTGGCGGCCCGATTGCCACCGAAATAGAGCCCTTTTTTAGGTTCCTCGGTTTTTCCCTCGTTGATGGCCGTGGTGAGGAACAGGCGGTTGCCCCACACCACGGGAGAGGACCAACCGCGCCCGGCGATTTCCCGTTTCCATAGAACGTTCTCCGTCGGACCCCATTTGTCGGGCAGATCTGGATTATCCGATACACCGAGGGCCTTGGGTCCACGAAATTGAGGCCAGTTGTTTTCCTCCACCGCCGAAAGGAGCAAGGGTCCTAGCGTAAGGATGGTCAACCCGAGGATCAGTTGTCTATGCATGGCTCAAGACTCCTTGCGTATTCAATTGTGGATCGAGTCCGTGGGGATCCATTTAACTTGAAAGATCATTTGTTTTTTAGGGGAGAAAAGCCCAAACTAAGGACAGGGTTCGCCGAATTGCCAGCCTTAAGGTCAAGGTCGAAGAGACGGGCGGGAGTGTTGCCTGCAAGATCCTCCAGTTCGTGATCAACCCGCAAAACATGACGGGATGGGCGCCATGGTTCCTTGGGCGTGAAAGACCAACTTGTTTCCCTGGGGCCTATTAGAAGCTCACCTGCAACTGGTTTGGCTTGGTCGTCGAGGATCGTCAGCATCCGGTGGAGCAGGGAGTGATCCAAGGATTCGGGGAAGCGAATGCGTAGTGGTTCAAGCGTGCCGGCTCCGGGATTGCTGATTCGCCATTTTGATGGCAGGGGACGTTCGCGGTCCGGGTTGCTGGTGACGAACTCCTTTCGGTACGAGTGATCCAACGGTTGACCTTCGGCGTTTCGTACTTTCCGCGAGACCAGCAGGACATAACGATGATTTGGGTGCAACACGGGCCCTTCGTCCTCGCGGAGATTCACCCCCTGCTTGATGCGACCGGGGTGGATCCAAAGGGTCAGGCGGGTGGCCTCGTGGGACCATAGCTCGACGCGGCGCCACGGGTGAGGAATCGGCTCGTTACCGTTGTCCATGTCGAGGATTTGTATTTGATCAAAGATGGCTTTTCCTTCCCGCATGGGCTTGGAGAAATGAAGATAGAATTTTAGGTTGTTGGCAGGAAGAGTGGAGGCGCTGGGATAGACTTGCTTCACGACTGCAGGTTCACTTCCGAGAAGATTGGGCACGCTGTAGATGGCGGTGTCCCGTGAGCCGTTCGGGCCCAGCAGCGTGGCTCGATAACGGAGACCTCGACCCAAGCCGTACTTCGGGATGAACGCCATGCGTTCACCCCGTTGCCGAACGTTCCCGAGAATGGAGGGACCATCACGTCCTTCCTCGTCGAGCAAGACCAAGCTGAGCCGACCTTTCTTGCCCTGCGCCACCACTTCGACCTGGGTAGGATCATCTGCCAGCGGACGGATTTCGAGGCTTGGCGGAGGCTGTTCCGCCGCCAACGAGGCGGCGGTCAGCAACAAGGCGAGGCGCGGCACGAAATTGACCTTTGAAGGGTCAGGGCAGGGCGAGAGCCGTCAGCGTCAGGCCGTTCTTTTCCTCCTTGAGGACGAGGGCATGGTCGTCGCCCAGTTTGTCCATTTGCCGTACACCATGGAAGGCTTCGACCATTTGTACGCGGTCGGTCGCGGGATCGTCGCCCTTGAGGCGGAGAAGCGCCTTCTCGTTGACCTTTTCTTTCTCGGCCAGGATCCCTTGCTCGAACTTGACCGTCCAATAGGGGCTGGGTCCAAAGGCCTTTCGCTTGTGGTGAAAGCGAAAAGTATTGGTCAGAACATAAGGCTTTCCGTTTTTCTCGTAGATGAACATGTCCAGCGGTCGATTACCGGATCCTAGTTCCAACACACTGGAGCCTTTCACCTTGGCGTCGGCTTTCAGAGCGTCCAGGGGATATTTGACCACGGGGGTGCAACTGAATGCCCCGATCACGTATTGGCGGTCGTTTTCACGGTAGGGGACGAGCACGCTCATGGGAGCTTTCGTTTCCCAGCGTCGATGTTGGACGTGATAAGTTTCGGCACTGTAGACGTTTCCTTTGGCGTCATGGGCCAAAGGGGTGTTGATGGCGAATATCTTGGAGGCGAACTGGTCGGCGCTGCGACCGGCCGCGATCAGTTGAGTGTCGGCCCAAGCCACGTCGGTTACTCGGCTGATGCTGTTCTTTCCACCAGCCAAGCTGATGCTGGCGAATTCCACTTTGTCCAAGGAGAACTCGGAGATCTTCCCTTTGCCGTCGACGGTCAGTATGATGTGGCTCTTGTCGTCTTGCTTGCGGATGGCGAAGTAGGCTTTGCCCGATGCGGGGTTTACCGCGAGGTCGAGGATCTCTATGCCGTCGGCTTTGGCTCCGATTACGCCTGCAAGTTTCGCGTCTATGGACGGGATGGCCTTCGTTAATGATTTGGCGGGCGCAAGGTCGCCCGTCCGAACGGCCACGATTTGGGCACCTTTTCCATCGCCGATTAGGAGCACCCCTTGGGGAGCGAAACTGATCACGTCGATGGCTTTGAGGTTCGGGTTCCCTTGGGTCGTTTTGCTAAGGACTTGCGGCGGCTTGGCGAAAGTGTATGCGGCAGAAAGAGCCAACAGGAAGAGGGCATGGAGGAGCGTTCGTTTCATAATGGATGCGGATGGAGTCGGTTGGGGGGTGAGGCTAAAAGGATAGTTTGCCCGAAGTCATGCCAAGATTTTACGGACGATGCGTCCATGCACGTCGGTGATACGATAGTCGCGCCCTTGGTGACGATAGGTGAGGTGTTTGTGGTTGAGACCGAGAAGATCGGAGTATGGATAAGGACAACTGGGGTAAGGGTTTTCACGGTTGCGTACTTGCTTCCGTGAAGCTTAGACGGCCAATTCCGGAATCGGGTGAGCGTCCTCCACTCGCTTTACGATTTCAGTTGGGATGCCCTGAGCGATGCGCAGTTTACCGAAATCGAAGAGGGTGTGGAGGATGGTGCCCATCATCATGTTGGGACTAATGGGATTGTCGTCGGGTTCGCCGTTCCGCCGGTCGGCCTTGCCGATGACTTGCCCCATGGGCAGACCGCCTCCCGCAAATGCAAGGGTGCCCAACTTCGCCCAGTGGTCGCGTCCACCTTTCTTGTTGATGGTGGGAGTGCGTCCAAAGTCGCCCGTCAGGACAAGAAGAACCTTGTCGGACAAGCCGCGGTCCTCGAGGTCTTGGAGAAAAGCGGAAATCGCCTTGTCAACGGTCCAGCCCAACATGTTCATGCCTTTTACCATGCCGGGATTATTGCCGTCGGCATGCATGTCCCAGCCAGCGCTGTGAACGGTCACGAAACCGGCCCCTGACTCCACCATGCGTCGAGCCAACAACATTTGGTGACCGAGGGTGGATTTGCGAAATATCTTGTGCCCGATCTTCATGTCGGAGGTGTCGTAGGCCTCCAGAACCTTGGGGTTTTCTTTGGTGAGATCGAAGGTTTCGGATGCGGAACCAAGGATTAGCTCGAGGGCCCGTTGCTCGTATTCGTCGGTGGCCGCCAATGCTCCGGATGCATCTGCTTCGCGGCGTAAACTATCGATCGATGACAGGAGAGCTTTCCTGTTTTCCAGTCTTTCGCGCGACAGGTTTAGTTGCATGTCGGCTGCCACGGAGCCTTTGCCCAGCGAGGAGGATTTGTTCGTATTCTTGCCGTTGCCGGACACCTCGTCTTGACGGATGAAGGGAGCGTAAGAAGAGCCGAGATCGCCCGGCCATGATCCTTTCACGACACGCCCCAGTTCCTTCCGATATTGGCCGTCCTTCTCCGGATGTGTGAGAAGAGCATAGGAGGGGAATCCGGTCTCTGGGTGGTTGGCTCCGCGAATGCGGGCGCAAAGCGAACCGATGCTGCGTCCCTCCATCGCTTGACCCTTGGGGTCGGTTCCACCCGATAAAACATGGACATGAGCTTGTTCGTGTCCGCCGATCGGATGAGTGAAGGATCGTACGATGGCCATTTTGTGGGCCCACTTGGCGAGAGATGGGAAAGTGCCCCCGAAGGTGACGCCCGAGATAGAGGTTCTAACTTCCCCCGTCATGCTGTTGTAGGGCGAAGGTGCCTCCATGTTCGGGTTGAAGGTCTCGATGTGACTGGCCCCACCGGACAAATATAGCATAACCACCGCCTTGTCTCGTACGTGGCCCGCTTTAGCTCGAGTGGCGTATGCCTTGCTTGCGAGCAAGTCCGGCAGTGACATTGCACCGAGCCCAAGACTTCCTACGCGAAGGAAGTCGCGTCTTGAAGTGCCTTCGCAGTCACGATTTCCAAACTGAGAAGTATTGACAGTCAGCATCGTATTTATCTCTTCACGGTTTCCTCTATTGAAAATTACGCGCCGAGGCATTGCGGTGCGAGGCGAAAAGGAAGAAACCTCGCCCTTTTCTCAAGCAGGGATTCCTCTAGTTTTCCCCTTTGAGGCAATATAAAGTAGCTTGTGAGCGAGTGTAAACTTTTCCATCGATAGGTGACAGTGTGGCTCGAAAAATTTCGTCTTTTGAAGCCCCCAAATCGTTTCGTGATACGATTTCAAGTGCTTTCTGGTTTGGCCTAACTACATAGGCAACGCCGGCTTCGTTTTGAATATAGTAAAGCCCGTTGGATATGAGAGGAGACCCCGAAAAGGCGCCTTCCAGTCGATCGACCCAATGGGTCTTGCCCGTTTTCGCGTCATAGCAAGTAGTGACTCCTCCCATGGCCGTGACGAGTACGAAGTCGCCTATGACGGCAGGGGATGGAAGGTCTCGTCCTCCGTTCCGCTTTGCATGCCATGCCATGTTGGTTTTTGTGATGTCGCCGGAACCATTCGGGTCCACTACATAAAGATCGCCAGGCTTCCCGTTTACGACGTAGATGAGGCCATTGGCATGAAAGGGGACGGGAGCACCTCGGCCATTAAAGGATTTGCAAAACCAGATTTCCTTGCCCTTGGCGGGGTCGTAACCCTTTGCCCCGAATTCACCGTTCAGGACGAGCTGAGGTGGGCCCTTTGTTTCAATGAATACGGGTGTACTCCAACCTCCGCGTGGTTTGTCTTCACGTTTTGTTTCCCAGATTATGTTCCCCGTTGCCTTGTCTAGGGAGACTAGGCGTGAGGGGCCAATGGCATCGCAATTTTGTATGACTTGATCGCCAAGGATTACCGGTGATGCGGCGACGCCCCAGTCCCCGGGGAATTGTCCCAAGTCCTTCGACCAAAGCTTTTCGCCCTCCATGTCGTAGCAGTGAATGCCTGCCGGACCGAAGAAGGCGACGACTCGAGTGCCGTCCGTTGCTGCGCTTGGGGTAGCCCAACTGTTCATCTTGTGCTGGGATTCCTTGCGGTCGCTTTCGACCTCTCGTCGCCAGATGGTCTTTCCCGAGTCTTTGTCGAGGCAAAGTAAGGTTCGCATGCCGCCCTCCTTTGAGGCGGTGGTAACGAACAGCTTCGCTCCCCAGTTAACGGCGGAGGATTGACCTTCTCCCGGGAGCGTTACCTTCCATGAAATGGAATTCTTGCTCCAGCGAGTGGGCACTACTCCCTCGGTCAAGCCCATTCCGGATGGACCTCTGAACTGATGCCAATTGTCGGCGACGACGGTAGCCGCAGTGAGCGACAGCAGAAAAAGTAAGGCTATGGTTTTCATGACTTTTTGTCTCGTTTTCGGTTTCGAATGTTTGGAGCGGGTTTACTTCAGTTCACGTACCTTCAGGTTACGGAACCAAATGGCGGCTCCGTGAGACTGCAGGCATACGTGACCCTTGTCCACGGTTGCGAATTCCTTCCACTTGGAGAATTTACTTTTTGCCACGCGGGCATTCCAGTCGTCACTTCCTATTTGGTAAGAGCAAACTTTCTCCCCATTCATATGGTGTTCCACATGATTGCCCGGCTTGATGACGAGTCGCACCGAGTTCCATTGGCCATTGGGTTTGAGATTGGATACCATCGGAGCGTACAAAGCGTAGCATGAACCTGCATCCGTTTTGCCCCCCACTTTCATACTAGAAAGAATCTGGATTTCGGGCCCCGTATGATATGCCGGACCTTTTGTTTCTGCGACCCTGTAGATAATTCCGCTGTTTCCACCCTTTGGGAGGTTCCATTCCAGAGCCATCTCGAAAAACCGATACTTGTCCTTGGTCATTAAGTCTCCGCCTTTGCCGGCAAATTTTATTATGCCGTCATCAACCTTCCAACCCGGATCCGGCTTGTCCTTCTTGTAACCTCTGAAGTGATCTAGGCTCTTTCCGTCAAAAAGGGTTTTCCAATCATCCTTTGTTGCGGAGCCAGAAGACTTTTCGGCTTTAGCGTTAACGGAAGGGGAGCATAGTAAGGTTGCAATGGCTAGTGATGCTACTTGAAGTTTCATTTTAATAGAGATGAAGTTTGTATTAGGGTTGGTTATTCTTCCATCGCGAACCAAAACCATCGCGAATGCAAGAAGAAGGTTGTCAGTCACGGTAAATTGGTAATCGAACTTCGTGGTAAATCGAGATCGTGAGGCTCGCCGACTTACTTCTTTTGCTGTACACGATCAAATTGCTTACCATGGGTTCCCTTTCGGACAAAACTATTTTGGAATGCTTACCTTGTAAGACCAGCGAGCGTCCCATTTGTGAGTTTCCCAATTATCCTTGGAGGCATAGGATCGCACCACGAATGCATCGGCATCATCGCCCTCGCGATCAATCAATTCGACGTAAAGAAATCCGTGATTTAATCCTACTCCTTTGGTTGAGTCTTTTGGATGTGTCTTTGCAGCCCCGGCATCATCGGGATTAAAGACCCAAACCCCTTTATCTAGACCACGACCAAATTTTTGCCCATCCCATCGGGTGCGACTGGGGGGAGAACCGTGGGTGTGACCGTGAAAAAGGGCTACGACGTTGTAGCGTTCGATTAGCTTCCAGAAGGAGCCCAAATCCTCTTTAGGCCAGTCGTAATTAGGACCAAAGGGATGCAGGTGAAAAGAAAGGATGACGGGTCTCCCCGATGAACCAACTCTGGCGGATAGGTCTTTTTCGAGAAACTCGAGGCTGGACCTCGGCGCGTAATGATGGCCTTCGCGTCGTTTTTCTCCCGATCCTGCGAACATGCCCAGATTTACAAGATGCAGGGGGCCCCAATCCCAAGAGTAATGTAGCCCGTTTGCCGATACCATTCCTACATTAGGCCGGTTCTTGTTGCGCGCAATAATGTCTTCGATGATGAAGGTGTCGCCTTGAGGGCCATCGTGGTTGCCGTGTAGTTCGTACACGGGGTAGGGGAGTCTGCCGTCTTTGCCCGTTAGTCCGAAGTCCATTTTGAAGCGTCGCCACTCGAATTTTTGCATGGCCGGATAGTTGCCGCCATTTTTATCTGCGCTATCGATTAGGTCTCCCGTTACGATCATTCCGAGAAACTTCTGGGATACTTTGCCGCCGCCCAAGGATTTTGGAATCTCTCTCCCTCCGAAGCCTCCTGCCAAACGAATGAAGCGGTCCATCCCTTCCTCTGAATACGGATCGAGTGACTTTGGGTTCGCCGTTTTTTCGGCATGGTATTGCGGGTCACCACACACAAGGAAAGCGTACCGCTTTTCAATTGCGGAAACGATGCTTGCGGCAAAAGCCAACAAGACGGCGACCGCCTTAAGGACAGTCCCGGACAGTTGTTTTTCGCTAAGGTGCCGGGGGCTCTTGCAGAGGGTTTTCATCCCTTGACACCAATGTGTGCCTTATATTGCTTAGTCAAGCTCGAGTCTCGGACATGAGGCGTTTCATAATTGATGCTGCTGTATTCCTCTTGCGGTTCACGAAGTTTAGCATTCCATCGAGGAATGAATTTACCAAAGTCACTCTATTCGTTGATCCTGTTCGCTTGTCTTGCCGGGTCTACGGTTGCTCAGCAGTCGAAGACCGAGGTCATTGACGACTTGGCTCTCAAGTTGCGTTTCCAAAAAGGGCTGGAGGGGCTGTACAAGACCGAAAAAGGGACTTCCCTAAATACCTTAAGCGGACAACTGAATAGGCGGACAACTACCGTTAAGCTTCCTGAAACCAAGCTTGAAAGCATACATCCCGATGAGTTTTATTCTCGTTGCAAGGCTTCCGTACTTGCCGTCGGGAGGCTTTACAAGTGCGGTAAATGCACAAAGTGGCATGTTTCGTCTGCTTCCGGTTTTGCACTGAGCGAGGACGGCGTTATCGCTACCAACTACCATGTTGTAGATAGTAAGGAAGGTGTAGCGTTAGGTGCTATGGACTCCAATGGGAAAACTTTTGTCGTGAGCGAAGTATTGGCCGCGAACAAGTCGGCCGATGTGGCCCTTCTTCGCCTGCGGGACGCCAAACTTACGCCGCTGCCGCTTGCCGCTCGAGCACCTGTGGGCACTTCCGTGAGTGTGATCAGTCATCCGGACGGACGTTACTTTACCATGACCAAGGGT
>Ga0302117_10000740_pt1 | contig 14829 bp, 6 predicted proteins | sample AG5_322_MG_FD_203112 | JGI IMG/M metagenome (GOLD analysis project Ga0302117, IMG submission 203112) | Marine microbial communities from Western Arctic Ocean, Canada - AG5_32.2 | ecosystem: Environmental > Aquatic > Marine > Oceanic | place: Canada: Western Arctic Ocean | collected 2017-10-01 | reverse complement strand
CACCGGTTTTGGCGTCACAGGCCAGACACGCACATTCTTGTCCAAGCCGCCAGCAACGATATTCAAAGCATCCCGCGTGATGGCAACGCTCGTAACTCCGTCCGCATTTCCAATATAGGTTCGAAGAACTTTTCCCGCCACAAAATCCCATAGTTTCACTGTCTTGTCGGCTCCGCCGCTAATCAATTGCCCCCCATTAGGAGTAAAGGCAAGGCTGGTTACCCCTCCCGCATGGGCTTGGAATTTCCCGAGCTGCGCGCTCTGGTGAACCGCCAGGCTATTATCCGCAGTACCCGCGATCACGGTCATTCCATCGGGTGTAAAACTGAGGGCAGTTACATCCGTGGTGGAAGTGAAACGTTGAATGACTTGGGTGTCCGACGTGTCATAAATAGTAAAATTACCTGGCGTCCCCGTCATGGCAAGTTTCGTGCTGTCGCCACTGTACGATAAGTCTTCTATCGGTGTACCTATTTCAAGAGATTCCACCAACGTTCCATCTTCGAGATTCCAGCGAAGCAGATTGCCCTTCGTGTCAGCAGCTACCAATTCTTTTGCGTCGGGTCGAACGGCAAGATGTGCAATGGGGGCAGTGGCACCAGTCAGGTTCTTAACTGGTTGGCCCAATTTGTCCCAGAATTTTACCAGCATATCCTCGCCAGCCGTAATGAAGTGTGACCCATCAGGGAGAATCGCCACGTCGCCGACCATTTTTTCATCAGCAACCATAAACCCAATCGCCGAAATGTTTCGGATTCGCGCCGTTTTATCGGAGCTGGCGCTGACCAGAGTCTTACCGTCAGCAGAAAAGGCCACGGACAGGACCGATGCTTCATGGCCCATAAAACGTTCCAATTCGCGGCCGCTCGCTGTGTCCCACACACGAACGATATTGTCATCGCCGCACGACGCAATGCGACTCGCATCCGCCGACGCAGTTACACCTCGAATGGCCACCGGACAAACAAATTCAGAAGAGGGAGCCACCGGTTGAGTGCCATCGGCGGGGATGGCCAGACTCCAAATCCGAACCGTTTTGTCTAAACTACCACCAATCAACCATTGGCCGTCGGTCGTCACGTGCAAACTGGTTACTTCGTCTGTGGCGCCTGCGAACAAGCGAACCTGTTTCCCATCAAGTAGATCCCACATGCGGATCGTATTGTCCATCCCAGCAGAGATTAGATGAGTGCCATCGGTTGTGTAGGCAACGCTATGGACTTCACCTTCATGCCCGTCAATCAAGCGTAATAGAGCCAACGAATGAATGGTTCCGTTGTTGGCTGCCGAGGTCGCTAGTGACATGCCATTGGCCGAAAACGAGATCGAATTCGCCGGTGCGGCGGCCGTGATATCCTCTAGCAGAACATGCGTCGCCGGATCGTAGATGCGTATGTGGTTGTCTGCCGAAGAAACAGCAAGTCTGGTTCCATCGCCGTTAAAACGGCAACGCAGAATGGGAGATCCCACGACGATCTTGGATGCTGCTGGCGCTACTCCCGATGCAGGAATTGTCCAGATGTATAGATTGGTGTCCGTGCCGCCGGCTACGACTTGCAAACCGTGAATCGCAGCACTCGCAAGCGGCGCCGTGCTACCGGGGAGAGTGTGGAGTAATTTCCCGTCCGCCACGTTCCAGACTTTGACTAGTTTATCCTCACCGGTTGTAACCATCATCGACCCAGCGTTTGATAATACCAAATCGGCCAGTTGTCCTTCCGTTGCAACGATCATGTTACGGGTAGATAACGTCCATGACCTTAGTGTCTTGTCTGTGCTGCCAGAGATAACTGTTTCGTTATCTGCCGTGAAGTTGACACTTAACACGGCGGCACCATGACCGGAAAATCGCTGTAATTCACGCGCACTATTGACGTCCCACACTCGTACAAATGTTCCATCGTCGCCAGAAACGAGACGTTCACCAGTCGAACTGAATTGGATGTTGCGAACCGCCGTTAAACAATCTAGTGTCGTTACCACCGCACCGTCCACCGATTTCCATAATTTAATCTTGGTGTCCACACCGCCGGAAGCAATCAGCGAGCCATCACCGTTGATCGCAACACTGGTTACATCGTCACCATGGGTCATAGACCGTACCGCCGCGCCGGTTGTGGCATTCCAAATCCGCACTGTACCCGCCGCACCACTGGAAACAAGCATCATCTTTGACAACGTCAACGATCGTATCGGGCCAGCATGACCACTGATCGAACGGATTTCAGTCGCATCGGAAACCTGCCACTGACGGATCATATTGTCTCCGCCACCTGAGAACACCTGTGTTGCGTCAGTATTGAACGTGACCGCGGTCACATTCGTTGCATGTCCGACAAAACGCGCAATTTCTGGCAATTTGGGGTCGGCAAGATCCCAAACGCGTGCCGTTTTGTCTACTGAACCACTTACGAGAGCGGTGTCATCGGGACTAAACGCCAGTGAACTGACTGCAGCTTCGTGACCAAGTAGTGTGTGCGTCACTAGGTTTGACACCATATCGCGGATCACAATAGCCGGGCGATTACCGGAAGTTGTAGCGATCGCCAACAATTTGCCGTTATTACTTTTAACGGTTGCGAAAATGCTAATAGGTTCGGTCGATAAAATAGTCGATTCGGCCAGTGGAAGTTGCCACCATTTAACACTACCATCTTCGCCGGCCGTCAACATTTGTTTTCCGTCGGGGTGGTATGCAATGGCAGCAACGCGACCTGTATGAGCATGCAGGACGCCCTGTGAAGCCCCGTCGGCCATATTCCATAAACCGACCTCGCCCGTGAGATCACCACTGGCGAGTTGCATACTGTCGGGACGAATTCCCAGTGAACTCACATTTTGAACATGGCCGGGGAGGGCACGGATGACGGTTCCATCCACGACGTTAAATATTCGAATCGACTTATCGTCCGCTCCGGTAACTACTTGCTGCCCGTTAGGAACAGTCACGATCGACTGAACGGCCGCAGTATGTCCAGTCAGTGACCGTGGCGCGACGGGTAATCGCCAGGTGCGAACAGTACCATCGGCACCAGCAGACACAAGTTGTTCGTTCTTTGGGCCGAATGACACATCGTTCACTGCTCCGATGTGCCCAATAAATCCTGATCGATCGGAACCATCGGCCGTATTCCACAGTTTAATGTCGCCGGTTGAGCTTCCAGCCGCCGTCAAACCCTTGTCGTTACTCAACGCAACTGAGGCGGCTACGTCTGTTTGACCCGCGAGAGTACGCAGCGCCACCCCGTCAGCACCATTGTAGACACGCACAGTCTTATCGGCACCGGCGGTTACTACTAAGGAACTGTCTGCACTGATCGCGACATCGTTAACGTCCATTACATTACCGACCAAGATGCGCGGTGGTTCAATTGGGAGTTGCCAGATTTTCGCCGCGCCATCTTCGCCGGCAGTAAACAATAATTGATTTTCAGGATGAAACACCAAGCCACTTACGGCCGACGCATGTGCGCCTAACACTCCCTGCGCCGAGCCATCTGCAGGATTCCAGAGCCGCACAATCCCACCACTGTCACCACTGGCTAGTTGTACACTATCAGGGCGAAACGCAACGTGGTTCACCGCAAATTCATGGCCAGCCAAGGAACGCAGCGCCGCGCCGGAGGCGGGGGTCCACAGGCGAACACTCTTGTCAACAGATGCCGTCGCCGCGAAGGTTGCGTTCGGGCTGACTGCGATCGAATGGATTGGCATTGTGTGTCCGACCATGGGAAGCGGAGAAACCGGTAATCGCCAGATTCGAACTGAACCGTCGTCACCAGCAGATGCAATGCGCAGGGCGTCCGGATGAAAGGCCAGTCCCTGAACGCGCCCGTCAGGACCTTGAATTTCCAATCGATCCGCGCCATCAGCCAGATTCCAGAACCTAATCAATCCATGGTCGTCGCCGCTAGCCGTAAGAATATTGTTGCTGCTGATGGTCAATGCGGTAACCGCCCCAACCTGACCCTCGAGTTGACGTACCGGTTGGCCCGTGGAGGTAGTAAAGACACGGACAGTTTTGTCCTCGCCTCCGGTCACGGTGGTTGCGGAATTACTGGTGATCGCCACAACGTTAACCGCACCTTCGTGACCTGACAGTGTTTTGGGCGGTTGTAAAGGCAATTGCCATGATTTCCACAATCCATCTTCGCCCACCGATAATAGTTGCTGGTTGTTTGGGTGATAAACGAGACGACTGATCGCTCCGCCGTGGGCCCCAATTGTGCCTTCCGGTTGGCTGTTGGTTGGATTCCACAAACGAATCTCGCCGCTGATGTCCGCACTGGCCATTTGATTGTTGTCGTTGCGGTACGCCGCCAAAACAATCTGGGCCTCGTGACCTTTAAAAGATTCGACAAGTTTCCCACTGGCAACTTGCCACAGACGAACGATTTTGTCGTCGCCCCCCGTAATTGCATACTCCCCGTTGAAACTTACTGCCGCGGCGTTAACTGCATCCAAGTGTCCGGCAAAGGAAATTAAGGGAGTTGCCCGCGGTATGTCCCACATACGTATGGTATTATCCTGCGCTCCCGAAATAAGAGTACGCCCTGCGGGATCGATGGCCAGACTAAGCACTTGTGCCGTGTGCCCTAAGAATGTTTGTGTCGAAGTGCCAGTCTCATTGTCCCAAAGCCGAATGGATTGATCTGAACTGCCCGTCAAAATAATCGTTCCCGTGGGATTAAAAATCGCCATGTTGATTGGAGCTGTATGTCCAACTAGTTTATTTAGAAATGGCGCGTTGTCCTGAGCCTCAGATACGATTGGGAGGTATAAAGCCATTATCGATAAGGCGATAACGGCAGGCGTTATTCGCATACCAAACAGACAAAAGGTCGGGCGACGAAAAATAAGGTAGGGATCGCACATGGTTCTATTTTTTCAAAGACGGAGCGGGATGGGGCAGGCAGGTACAATAGTATCCTTAGAATTAGCATACCCATTGAGGCCGTCAATGCAAACATTTATCAAAATTACCAAACCTAATTCAACGCTGTCGCCTGCCAACGGGGTAATGGGGATTTGCGATTCTTCAAAAAAGTTGTCATGACTCGATTACGTCCTTCGCCTTACCAAATATGATTAAGTTCAATTGCTGCTCACCGGTTTACAATCCCAGAAAATGCATTTTGGCTGTACGGGTTCGAGCGATGAACGCCGAACTATTTTCTACTTAACCAGCAAGACATTGTCTGTTTCCGTCGGCGTAAGGCGGGTACTTCAACGACAACATTTAGGCGGTATTACTTCCCCCCCTTGAATGGTGTAATCGCTGGGAACTGAAAAACACGGTCGATTTAATTTGAGCGGAGCGTCAAAGGATATTGCGAAAAAACATGACACCTCTAACCCCCTGAAATACCTACGCATATTTTAAATTTGACGATTTAAGGCAATCGGGTAACATCGAGAATAAGGGACAAATAAATTACTTAGGTTTTCTATTGCTATTCATTTGCTTACGGCGCGACCGACTGTGAAAAAGTTAAAACAACGCATTTGTTTTTTCGTGCTAAACCAACTTTACGATTTCGATCGATTTGTAGTGCTAATTGGTTACGGCAATACTATAATCGTTTGCACTCCCCCCGCAACTCGTGATGACTTAGTCCACCATGATGAAAGATCATATACACGGAACCATGAATCGCAAAGTGTTACGTTTTCGGATGTAATCAAGCCCTTACTGAATATTAATTTGATGAAAATGATCATGCGTTGCGTTTTCGACCTACATATAATCAAACCCCCGTCTACTGCTGTGACTCTCACATGCATTGCACTGTGTTGTTTCGTCGTTCAACGAGAGTCTCGTGCTGATGATGCATCAATCGCCATGAAGTCAAAGGCGGAACACGAAGCGATGTTCGCGGCCGAAGTCAGGCCATTGCTTGACAGATACTGCCTCGCTTGCCATTCCGAAAAAGAAAAGAAGGGCGAGCTTGACTTGGCACGATTCACATCAGTCACAGTGGTGCGGAGAGATGTGAAGCCGTGGCAGGCGATGATTCTTCAGTTGGAGACTCGCGAGATGCCGCCGAAGGATAAGCCTCAGCCCACGGAGCAACAGCGAAAATTATTAGTCGAATGGTCGAAACGGTTTCTCGCCGACGAAGCTCGCGCGAGGGCTGGTGACCCGGGAAGAGTGCCGCTGCGTCGACTCAGCAATACCGAATACAACAAAACGATTCGCGACCTGACCGGGGTGGATCTGCGCCCCACGAAGGACTTTCCTGTCGATGGCGCGGCGGGCGAAGGTTTCACTAACGCCGCCGAGGCGCTCTCCATGTCTCCGGCATTGATGACCAAGTACGTGAATGCCGCCAAGGAACTCGCTTCGCACGCTGTGCTGTTGCCTAAGGGGTTTCGGTTTTCGTCGACTAACACGCGTCGCGATTGGACGGATGAGAGTCTGACGGAATTGCGAAAGTTCTATTGGCAGTTTACCCGCGATGGCAGTTTGCCCTTGCAACCTTATGTATCGGCACTCGTGCGTCACCGCGAGCATTTGCTCAACGGAAAGATTAAACTGGAATCGATCGCGATCACCGAGAAGCTGAGCCAGAAATACTTGGCAAGTCTCTGGGAGGCGTTTACAAACAAGGAACAGTCCTATCCGTTGGCTCAGGTTAGCGCTCGCTGGCGAAATGCAAACGAAGGAGATGTCGACGCAATCGTCGCGGAAGTTTCGGCGTCGCGGGATTCGTTGTGGAATTTCGGACGGATCGGCAGTTACGTCAATTCGGTTCGCCAGTCGGCAAAAGATCCGGCCGTCGTTGAAACAAGTTCAATTAGAATAAAGATCCCGCCGATCTCGGGACAAAGTGAGGTCGTTTTATATCTCAAGGCGCGTGAATTAGGCGCTGCCGACGGCGGTCATGTTGTTTGGCATCGACCACGATTCGAAGGGAGCAATGTTCCTACCCTTCTGTTGCGGGATTACCATCAGTTCGGGACCCGATTCGAAATAGACTACTCAACATTATTTGCCACCACCGAAGCATACCTTTCTGCAGCCGTCGACGCGACCAACAACTCACCGCTGTCGCTAAAAGATCTAGCGGCGAAATATCGTATTAACGAAGCGTGGCTAAAGCGCTGGATCGTGGTCTTGCAGGTAAATCCATTGGCTGCTAACCCACCAGCGCTCGAGGAATCGGGCCCACGGAATTTTGCGTATGTCATTAACAAAAACTGGATTTTGCCTGACCTTTACAAAACCCGTTGATAAGACAGAGGCTGAAAAGATTGGCACCGACTCATTGAGTCCCTTCGAGCTAGACTGGCACGCTGGCTACGGCACCAGTCCTAGCAATAAGTAAACTGTTATACCGACAAAGGCAACCGTTTCCGCCGATGGGCTAAGAGGTCATGTTAGAACTACCTGAACTTCTCAAAGAAAAGATTTATGAATTACACATAAACGGACTAAACGCCACAGATGGCAGTAAGCTTGAGCACCCTATGGCATATTACACGCTCAACAGACTAAAAAACTAAGGCTTAATTGCACATATGTCAAACGAAAGCAAACAATGGATGCGTGCAAATATTTAAATTCGCTGAAAATTGATCCTAAGATGAATTACAAATAAAACATCGGGAACTATTTTAATGCTGGAATGTTACCGGTGACACAATGCAAAGCACCTTCCGCAACGATCAAGTCGCCACTGTAGATCGCGCGTATATTCCAATTCGGCAGCAGACGACTATATAGAGTGGTAGCTTGTGCGAGACCCGCTGGATCGATTCCATAATCGGGCAATAATAGCGTTCCATTGCAGAAAACAACATTGGTGTAACTGCCTCCAAAGATATTTTGGCCGTGGGGTGGCATGAAGATCCGTTCAACGATCAATGGTTTTTCGTCCACCGTCAATTGTGATAATTGACGAGCAACACTATTTAATCGTACATGGTTGATGTAGTCCATGCGTTGCGAGTAGGCGCCGACAACAACGGTATTCCTCGATGTGAAAACCAAAAACATGTCGAGATGTTGTGTGGGTTCACCGGCTAGCGGCATGACATATTCGATATGGAAGTTTGGAAACGTTTTTGTGAATCTCGCCTTGGTTTGCTCGGGTGACAATTGATATCGCTCCTGATTCCAGTCAAAGACTGCCTTGGAAATCAGGAGAAGGTTGCCACCGTTGGAAAGAATCGCGCCGCCATGCATCACTAAATCTATCGACCGAACGTTTATGCCCTGACCTTTTGCTAGGTGGTCAACGACGCTGTCGTCATCCGCGCGGTCTTGGCGGATACCCTGATCGTTAACCCAGGTATCGCCGGGCATGTAATAATCAAAGTCGAGCCATTCGCGATTTCCTAAAGATGTATTTAGTTGGATGGGGCCATAGTCACGTAACCACAACGAATCGAATTGTTGGTGAATGAATTCTATTTTATCCAGATCTACATTTTTGGCGACCAAATGCGTTTTAGCGGATCGGTGTGATTCGGCGTCTGAGACAAGTACTTTGATGTCCACCGATGTGTGACATTTAACAATAATATCAATTAAGGTTAAACGCTGTTTTTGAAGAAGTTCGCGGTCGGCTTGGTTGGAGGGTTGTTTTTCATAGGCGACGAGAATCGCTTCTTGTTGTTCAAACTCCCCGGGTATTAACACTATTGCTGGTTTTTGTGCGACGCACAAATAAATTCCGACTATGACCATTGAAATGCAGACGGCGTAAAGACTCTTTTTCTTCATTGTTGTGACTCGGGTGAGATCGCGATTATCCATTACTATATTATTCCCTCCCAATCCGAGTTTTTTTGATTTAAATTCAGCGACGGATCAAAAAACAGGATTAAGGTAAATAAGCACAATTTGCCTCGGCTATCAATTCCCATAGCGACATCCAAAACACACCTGTGCCGAGCTGATCTTCTGATGTGTAACCGCATCTCCCTTATACTGGCTGTGTAGAGGAAAAGGGACATTGCCAGTACAAATTATTCTTCCTTTAATCGTTTAAGCTCTGCACATTTCGGAACAACACGTGCTTTCTTGCCCTCATGGTGTTCCGTCCTAGGATTCAGTGCCAAGAACCAATCATTGGCCCATTCAATCTGTTCCCATTTAAGGCCAGTAATCTCACTCAATACACGCAGACCTCCAAATCTCTCCAGTGCGAAGGTCTCCCTCCATACCCTGAACAATTAAATATTAAATAGATTATTTCCCTACGGCCAGCGATAGTCATTAAAATACCAGCTCGTATTGAAGATTTCTTAATCGCGGTTATTGTGTCAAAGGGGCTGACGACATGACGAATTCCAGTCGCAGGGAGTTTTTGAAGGATTCCACAAGTACAACATTGGGGATCACCGGTGGGTTTACACTGTTGGCCAATCCGCGTTCGGTTAATGCCACACCCGCCAACGACAAGCTAAACCTAGCGATCATCGGATGCCGCGGGCGCGGGAATACGCTGGCGCAGGCGTTCGCCGGTCGCGACGATTGCGAATTCACTTGGTTTTGTGACGTCGATCCCGAGATGTACGCCACTCGAGCGAAAGGGATCGCCGCACTCCAAGGGGGGCGAATGCCGAAGTACGCCAAAGACTTTCGCAGGATGCTCGAGGATAAATCCGTCGACGCGGTAATCATAGCCACACCGCCACACTGGCACACACTGGCAACGGTCTGGTGCTGTCAGGCCGGCAAAGACGTCTACTGCGAAAAACCTCAAAGTCACAACTGCTGGGAAGGAAGACAAGGAGTCAAGGCGGCGAGAAAATACGATCGTGTCGTTCAGATCGGGTTACAAAATCGCTCGGCTCCCTACCTGCACGCCGCGAAGAAGTACATCACCGACGGAAAACTCGGAAACATTGATCTCGTGCGAGTCTTCAACCAAAAGGGCGAAGGCAATTTCCCGATGGCTGCGGACAGTAAACCTCCCGTCGGTTTCGACTGGGACATGTTCAACGGCCCCGCCCCAGAACACCCTTACAACGAAACTCTCCGCCGTCAATGGCGTTACCTGTGGCGTTACGGCGGCGGCGACATGCATTATGACGGCATTCATCAGGTCGATATTGCACGGTGGATGGTTGGTGTGGACTATCCAAAATCCGTCTTTTCAAATGGCGCCCGTTACGATCGCGAAGGGGGGGCGGAAACGCCTGACACGCAATTGTCAGTGTTCGAATTCGACGACCTGATGATGACCTTCGAAATGACGCTCAATACGCCGTACATGCTCAAGGCCGATCCCGGAATCCGCGACGGTGACATGTTTCCGCACTGGCCGCAGAACGCTGAACGCGTGGAGATCTACGGCAGCGAAGCGATGATGGTTGTGGGCCGTATGGGTTCGGGGTGGCAAGTCTATATTCGTCCAAAAAATCGTCATCCAGTTGTCCGCGACGAGATGTATGGCCGCTTTCCCGATGCACCACATCAGCAGAATTTCGTCGATTGCGTCCGCACTCGGAAAACACCCAACGCCGATATCGAGGCGGGCCATCTCAGCACTCTGTTGGTGCATTACGCCACCATCAGCTACCGCCTTGGGGGAGAAAAGTTGATGATAAACTCAGAGACGGAAGGTATCACCGGCAACGACCGAGCCGAGGCGATGTTGACCCGGACGTATCGCACTCCATGGGTTGTGGAGGAAGAAGTGTGAGGACTCACGGTTAATGGAAGAGAAGTCTCGATTCTAGGCAACACATTTGTGAACTTTTCATGAGACTCTCTGACGGGACTGTCCTGATAGCAGACGATAATCAAAAGCCATTCTATCAGTGAGGAAACAGAACATTTATTACGTCAGATAATATCCCTAAAGAATTACATGCTTCTCCGAAAAACATTTGGCAAACTGATATCACCCCCGGACCGCTAGGTAAGCGTCATACCTGAGGTCTGCAATAATCTACACTCGCCAACTACTGTTCATGTGTTCATAGTTCCATAATTAACCGGATCGCCGCTGGACAAGGGAGGCGTGAGAAGAGGAACAACTGCCCACGGGGAGTTGAACTATGATGCAACGTATCTCCGTTGAATGCGGATCGGAAAGAGGTTTCAAAAAAAGACACTTCACGATAACAATTTTTGATTTAACCGTAACGAAGAACAAATCAAAGATTATAATGTAGGGATCAGCCATGGATACAATTACTATTTAACGAGGCTTCGCCATGCTAACAGTCCTGAGTAATCGAAGACGAGTCTGTAATGGACTCACTCGCCGACAATTGCTACAAGTAGGCGGTGCGGGATTGTTTGGACTTAACCTGCCGCAGGTATTGGCAGCAGAATCTGCCCAACAACCGCATAACACGCATGCAAAATCCGTCATCTTCGTCTACCTCTTTGGTGGTCCTAGCCAGCTGGAGACTTTCGACTGCAAGCCAGATGCACCCAGCCATATCGTCGGCCCCTTTCAGACCACGGCTACTGCCAATCCTGAACTACGGTTCTGTGAACACCTTCCGATGCTGGCAAAGCGAACCACGGATTTCTGCCTGATCCGCACGCTGAATCATGCTCAGAATGATCACAACGCCTCTCATTACATTCAAACAGGACATCCCATGCCGACGGCGGACCGGGGGCCCTCCAATGTCAATGCCGCTCCCAACGATTGGCCATCTATCGGTTCAGTCATTAACTACCTGGATCGCCAACAGGAACGCTCTGGTCAACGCACAGTACCCAGTTACGTCTACCTACCCAATCGCCATGGAGAAATTCAGCTGGGTGGACAATACGATCGCCTCGGCCAATACGCTGGTTGGCTCGGCTCCGAATACAATGCCTTTTCCACCCGGATCCACAAACGCAAACCTGGCGACAACCCCTATTACCGGGATTGCACGGATGAGGAGTTGAAATTTGGTTTCGCAGGGCTTGAACTCAACCAAGGAATTACCATCGATCGACTAAATCGACGACAATCACTGCTGGACCAGTTCGATCAGTCACGACGTGTATTGTCCGGATCACGCCAGGTTGAACAATTTGGTGATTTTCGCGATGAGGCTCTCGACATCCTTCTGTCCGATCGGCTGCGCAAGGCGCTGAGTTTGAAAAGCGAGTCCGCCAAATTGCGAGATCGCTATGGTCGCAACCTGTTTGGACAATCACTAGTCGTCGGACGACGTATGATCGAGGCAGGAGCTCGGTTTACTACCGTGATCTGGGACATGGCCGATGGAGCCGACTCTGGCTGGGATTCCCATGATGGTCTGACGGCCAGTTTGAGAGACCACCTGTTACCGGGACTTGACCAGGGTTTGGCGGCACTACTAGATGATCTCCGGGAGCGAGGCCTGCTGGACGATACACTGGTGGTTTGCTGTGGCGAAATGGGACGCACCCCAGCCTTCCTGAACCGTGGTAACACGGATGGTCGCGACCACTGGAGTTATTGTTTTCCGGCCATTCTCGCCGGTGGTGGTGTCAAGGATGGACTGGTCTATGGAAAATCCGATCGCCACGCCGCATACCCATTGGAAAACGCCGTTTCACCGGAAGATCTCACGGCAACGATCTTCCACGCGCTCGGGATCAACCCCCATGCTCCCCTGCTCAACAACCGGGGGCAACCGGTGGCCTTGGTGAATAACGGTCACGTAATCGACGAACTATTTCAATAGGCTAGTCCACGTTTCACTCAGCGTTGGATTTATCACCGCGGATGTCACCGTGACGACATTTGTGTTTGCGGATAACCTTCTAGTTACAGGCTGCAACGCTTGTGTCGCATGGTCCTTCAACGCCCAATTGGCTAGCCTGCATGGTATTGCGCGAACTCGCATTGTGTGCATTTAGCACCGCAAGACGGTAGCCCTCTTTGGATTCTGTTTCCTGACACAACAATCTATTTGCCAATGCAATACAAATACTGGGCCGATCGGATGTAAAGGTTGCCTTGTGACACTGCCATCGACGCGAAACATGTATCGCTGATTTCATTTCGAGCGACCTCATCGTACTTCGCCCCGGGTCGTAAAACTAACGTCACTCCCTCTTCCGACAAAATATAGATTCGTCCGTCAGCATAGACGGGCGATGCCCAGTGTACGCCGGACAATCTCTCCATCCAAACAATCTTGCCGGAGGAGGCCTCCATGCAATGTAGAATATTGTCTCTAGAAATTGAATAAAGATAGGGCTTTACGTACAACAACGACGAGAGTGCCGCGACACCACGTTTTTGCTCCCATGCAATGTGGGTCTTGGTGATTTCTCCCTTGCCGCCGAGCCGAATGGCCCGCAACGTCGGTGCCTCAAAGCCAGAAGACGTGTAGATCAACCCACCACCGAAAGCGGGTGAGGGCGTAACGCCTTCGCCCTGACTGTAGACCGACCAGATGCGTTTACCCGTCGTCGGATCGAATCCCTGGACGCGGTCACCCCCTGCGCTGACGAGTTGACTGCCATTGTCAACGAGAATCGGCGTGACGTGTCCAACACGTGATTCACCACGCTCGCCCTTCCAGCGTACGGAACCATCTTCTGCGTCAAGTGAGAGAACCACGGCCTTATCCCAAGGAACTTTCCACCCAATTTTACTATCCTCCCGACTACTGCCGTCGAACGGCATGATAACCTGCCCATTCACGAGGATCGGCGAAGCGCCGAGACCATGTAAACTAAAGAATTTTACTTCGCTATTCTTCCATACAATCTTTCCAGAAAAATCAACGGCAGTCACCGTGCCGTCGTAAAAGACTGAATACACGAGTTTGCCGTCCGTCACGGGCGTTGGGGTAGCATACGAGTTCTGCTTCCTCATCGGCCCTGGCTTTTGACGGTGGACTTCTGTTTCCCACGCAATACTTCCATCCTTGCGATTGATGCAGATCACACGACACGACACGCCCTCTTCGTTAGATGCGGTGATAAAAACATTGTCCTCAAATACAATCGGCGAGGACCACCCTTTGCCGGGTAGACTCGCCTTCCACTTGATATTTTTAGCCGCGGACCATGTGACCGGTAGTTTCGTCTCACTTGAAATTCCTTGGCCAGTCGGGCCCCGGAAACGCATCCAGTTCTCGCCCCATGCGGAATCACAAACGGTCAACAAACACGTAAAACAAAGGGTCAGCACAATTCTCATTTTCATAATCATTCCTGTTCTGTAGTATTGATCTTCATGGCTTGTTATTTTCGGTTTCTCGTATCGCTTCAAGTAAGCTGACGGTGATTCGCCCATGGTACCGCGATAGAAATAGTTGCCGAGTTTATGAACATTTCTGGTCGTGGTTCTATATGTGAATCAACCAGAGAAAGCAATTATAACCAACGCCGTAACGATTGTCGCGTAAAACGTAGTGAATCTATTCATCATCTAACCGCACGGTTTTCAATACAATCTACGTGGCGTATATCATTCGTGAATGTTTGTGATAACGTTTCCGGTGGGGTGGAATTGGAATATAATTCATCTTGGATTTGAGGTGAATGGGTTTACCTCAAAAGATGCTCAAACTTTGGTGCTATCACCCACGAGATTTGAAGCCTTGGCAAAAACCGTTGCTTGTACATCGGTTGTTAAATGGACCACGCAGTGTATGGGTTTCCGTGATTAATCTGCCTATTGCTCTGGTGTGTTTCAGTACGGGTACCTTGTGCTTTATGCGTCATTTCCAGTGAATGGATTTTCGGGGTCATGCAGTGATAGGGTGGCCAAGAATCAATCCCTTATTCGCCGAACTGATATGCTACATATAAACCTAGCGCGGTAGGTCGGACATAAATGCGACAGCGTTCTTTCTACAATTGTGAAACCCATTTTTTTGCCGACCGATCCCCTTAGCGGACTGGCAACACCCCTTCCAAAACAT
>Ga0302117_10000738_pt1 | contig 14833 bp, 12 predicted proteins | sample AG5_322_MG_FD_203112 | JGI IMG/M metagenome (GOLD analysis project Ga0302117, IMG submission 203112) | Marine microbial communities from Western Arctic Ocean, Canada - AG5_32.2 | ecosystem: Environmental > Aquatic > Marine > Oceanic | place: Canada: Western Arctic Ocean | collected 2017-10-01 | reverse complement strand
CCTTCATGATATACCCATGTTAATTACATAGGATAGTAGTGTACTTAATAGTATAGTATGAATTAATTAAATAAATAAAAAAACTTTTTTAAATAGAGGCCCTGTCTCGAAGACGAGCTAGGCTGACACAGCAGGTACTATAATTACGCCTGTAATAGCGTTAGAGGACCCGACCAACTGGACCGATGTCCACGTGACTCCGAGACCACCCCACGAGTGACACGACTGGACCGATGCCTACATGCATGTCTGAGTACACATGAACGATGTACAAGTTGCATCAAAACCCAATCAAAACCATGTTTACTCTTACAAAGAAAGGAAAATCACCCATCTCTGCCGCCTGTACCTTCAGCGGATGTATCGAAAGCGACCAGTCGGCCAAAACCTATGGTGAGAAGAGGGAGGCATATACTCACGATGACTTTACGAATATCGCCAAACAATTGGACGAGATGAACGCAGTCTTACCAGATGACAAGGCGATTGGATATAGCATCCACAACCTGTCCGACGGTGTTAAAGATGCCCCGGGTGCGTACCTGATGACCATAGACAATCTATTGACCGACCAGACCGTAAAGGGCATGTGGGAGTCCATATGCAACATAAAATATGAGGACACCGATCATCATATGTGGTCGTATGGCAAATGTAAGGTAAAAGATGCCCGCCTTAACACGAACATTGGTGATGTAGCACAGAAGGGTGATTTAACGAACCCTGACCCAGAAAAGAGACTGAGTAGTATCATTCATTACGACGACATGCCAGCCTTCAAACATGCGCGCGAACTATTCAATGCATTTGATATTGAAAAGATGCAAAACTTATACTGTGAGTTGAACTTCTATTTCCCCGGTGGAGGAATAGGAGAGCACGGTGATCGCGAACGCAATCAGGTGATGTGTGTCAATTTATCACCCGGGATCAAAAGAAAGATACAATTCCGTTGGTGGCATAAGAACAAACCAGCGAGCGAGTTGATGACTTTTAACTTGCCACATGGGGGCATATATATGATGTGCGGTAAAACAACCGGCAGCGACTGGAAGAAGTCCTCTATCATGACCCTACGACATAGGGCGGGGGCAGGCGACGGTGTTTTCTTGGGTAAAGCCGACAAGGTTATGGCATCAAGAGCGAAGAAAAGAGGATGGGTGGAGGTCGAGAAGCCATCAAAAAAGATAAAAGTATAATAATGTAATAACCTATAAATATACCCCCATTGTATTCATATGCAAGAATTTAGAAAAGCACCATACACTCTATACTCTGTTGTACTCTTAAACCTATGTTTATGTTTCTTCGGATTTTCAGTTAGCTTTGTTAACATGACCACAGAATGGGGCAGAGTTACAATGTGTACCCTGTGGGTAATATTATTCTTTTTATCCAGTGGAAATCAGGGCTTTGCGTGGAGCAATCCATTTACCATATGGGGTGATCGTGTTGTGGCCGGAACCATATTGGTATTGTATTCTTACTTTTACTGGAATACGATGGAATGGTGGCACTGGACAAGCGGGGGGTTGTCCCTGTTGGGATATACTTTGATCGGAACCATATACCGGGACGAATTAAAAGTACACCAATACACTAATCTAGTCAATATATGGCACTTGTGGATCATGATACAGATATTTCTGGTCCCGTATTCTATACCAGAGGGCCCGTTGTTCTGATTTTAGGGGTATATAAGGGCACATACACGTGTAAAAGATGGACATTCGGATCCGTAAGACCGACGGTATGCGTTGTTATAATATGGCGGACATGGAAGAATTCCTCAAAGGAGAGCGATCCATTTTTATGTTGGACACATTCATATGTTCAGAATGCCCGGAACGTATAGACCACGACGAATTTTACATGCATGAAGAATCAGTGTTAAAATTGATGAAATGGGTTCATAAACAAGATGGCATTATCCGTTGTTTGTCTCTTATGGAATTTGTAAAGTCCATGCAAAAGCGAGAGAACAAGAGAAAGTATTCGACCACTCATAGAATAGAAATAGCCTACAAGTCCGAATACAAGTGTAACATGTGTGACATATTGTTGCCTCCTACTTTTGAAGTGGACCATATCATCGAATTACAAGATGGTGGGTCCGACGAGTATGATAATTTACAGGCCCTGTGTCCCAATTGTCATGCCACGAAATCACGTGCAAATATACTTCGACGTGACAACGCATTTAAGAGTGTATATGGCAAGAGGTTTAAAGAGATACAAGATAACGCATTTGATAACTTTAAACATGTAAAAAAGAGTAAATATTTTTAGTTAGATTTGTAACCTACCAATTCACCGTCGTGCATAGATTTGTAATCTACCAGTTCACAGTGTCGCGCATTCTTTTGAACAGGTTCTCCCAATTGATGACGGATCTGTTTGTTTTGTCAGATGCTTTGACAATTTGACGAAAAGTGTCATCCATTTCTTCCTTGTCTCCGTCTATCAAATAAACCTCCCACGCCGCTTGCGCAACTTTGTTGCGGACCAAAGGTATCATTTTCGAATCACCGAAGGACTCGAGGCATTCCAAAAGTCCCTCCATAATTTCGCCATCTTCCAAGTCTCCTTGGCATAGACAGTTTTCGATGATATGAATTTTGTCGATTTTTGCAAAGGAGACTCGTAATCGTTTCGGTGGCTTGCCTTTTCTTTTCAGGCACGACTTTCTCTTCTTGGTGCTTTTCATCACTGGGAAATCTTCTTCTGTAAAAAGAGGCTTTTCCACCATCGGTCCTTGTACCCACGCTGGGCGGTAAAAGGTTATCCCCGAGTTATAGAGAACTTCCTTGGTCAATTGCTGCTTATTCGGGTTCCCATTTGCCATCGGACCGATCAATGGGGTTCCCTTGTATTGAAAGTTCCGCTGATTGTAGACATCGATCCCACGGGTGATTGCGGATACTCTGTAAGAATGCTGGTCATTCACCTGCCGATGTTCCATCAAAACCAAAAAGTAATTGGGTCCAACTGCTCCATAGGCAAGTGGCATTCTGTTGGCGGAGCCCCTTGAACGCCGGTTGTCGCTACTCCATTGAATGGCCCACCCCGGGTCGAATTCTCTACCAGTTTTGTCTTCGAACCCAACCGTTGGGTCGGCGAACCCAAATACCGCGGGCACCGAGTGATCTGGCGACCAATCCACGCGCATCATCGGCCAATATTCGTCGGATGTAAGAAACCAGTCGGGTGCCATATAGTTGTTGAAAATGCCATATATACAGTAGAATGCTATCTCACCCATGTACCCACGCGTTGTTTGTTCCAACAAACGATGGAAGGTCAAGTTGACATCGCGCTGGCGATACTTCTCAAAGTTCTTTGCGGTGATGTACTTGGCAAAACGATGTACTTTCCCTTGGAAATGTCTGGGAATTTGGCCCCATTCGCTCTGCCACGGCGCATTGCCGTGCGGCTTCAGGGTCTGGTGGATAAAGTCTATCCGTGGGTCCGTTGGTTGCATTGGTTTGGAATTCATGTTTTTTAAAGCGTGTGGTGTTATTTAATTCTGGTTGTATTGTTTTTACTCGGTTGTATTGTTTTTTTACTTGGTTCGAATGAATACTTGGTTGTTTCGTACAATTCTACAGTATTTGTGGAACGCACACCAGAGGTGGCAGCCGAGATGACCATGTCGGGTCACCTCCCAACCCACGACAGGTCGTATCATGTCGGGCCACTTTGCGCGTGGAGGTCGTCTGTGCGTGAGTAAATTTGAAACCCACCCCAATGCTATTTCAATGCTAATAGTGCGCGTGGAGGTCGTCTGTGCGTGAGTAAATTTGAAACCCACCCTAATGCTATTTCAATGCTAATAGTGCGCGTGGAGGTCGTCTGTGCGTGAGTAAATTTGAAACCCACCCCAATGCTATTTCAATGCTAATAGTGTGCGTGGAGGTCGTCTGTGCGTGAGTAAATTTGAAACCCACCCTAATACTATTTCAATGCTAATAGTGTGCGTGGGGGGAGACCATTTTTACGCTCACGTAGACCATTGACCCATGCCAATCCACTGTATGGTATACTGGTATCTAGATTGAAGTTCCACATACACACACACACACACTTCGAAACAATCTGGAAACATAGAAAGCGTAGAGAAACAAACAGAAACAACCAACAAACATCAAAGAAACAAACGGAAACAACCAAACAAACACCTACAAACATGTTATTCGAATCAATTCAATCCCCGGGCCACTGCGATACCCAAAACTTTGAAAATATTGTACCTGTCGAGTATATCTTCGAAAATACGCCAGAAACTTTCGCGTCCCCAGAAATCGAAGAAGACTTCTGGTCGCTATCCGATTCGGAGTTCCTCGACGAGACCTTCGACGTATCTCTTCTTAAAAACACGGAGAACTTGTTGGATATGACGCAACACGATTTCGAAGAATTGATCGAAGAAAAGGAGAGACCCGAGAACCAAGTCAAAGAGTGCATAGAGTCTATGATCCAGACCTTGGAAATCGACACCGTCTCAGAGTTAGACCTTGGTCCCGCCGCCTTGGAACGCACCGCATCCTTCGAACCAATCGGTGAAACGACCACCGGACAAATAAACGAATTAAAGGGCGCAACTGTAAACGAGTCGTTCGACGCTTCTGTTTTTGATTCATCCGAAGAGGAAGTGGAGGAAGTAGACTCCGATGCCACCGAAACAGATGAGTCTGGCGACGAATCCGAACCCGAACTTTCCGACGCTGACTTGACAGAAGCCCAAGACCGCATCGGTGAATTGGAAGAAGAAGTGGAGGAAACAACCTTTGGATTTCAAGAAGAACTGAAGGCCAAAGAAGCAGAGATTAAAGCAATGACAGAACGCCACAAAGCAGAGGTGCGCCGTCTACACGGGGTAATACAACGCAAGCGCGACCGTGACGACGACACAGTTGAGGTTTACCAACGACCTACAAAAGTGTGCAAGACCGACCAATCCTTCGGTGATGAGAGGCGCGGTTGTCCATTTTGCCCATTTGAACAAACTACTACCGGTTATGACATGCGATGTCTGAAGGATCATTTAACAAATGGTTCCTGTGAAGTTTCCACAGACGAAATGGTCAACCACAGTTGTACTCACGGTAACATATGGTGTCGTCCGGGGGAAAATGGATGGGACTGTTTGAATAAAATGGGATTCGGTGACCCTGACAACCACTTAGACGAATTTTTACACTTTACGTGTCCAAAATGTGACTTTCGTCACTTCCACGCGCGCAAATTCAAGCGTCATTTGGCAGCAGGTGAAAATCGTGGTGGTTGTGGTTTCAGCGAAGAAGAAGCAGAGGGAATAAAAAACCAACAGTTGAAACGAACAAACACATATTGCAAAGTTTGAATCAACCCATTGAGAGTTTTTGAATTATAAAAAGAAAGAATATATCATTATAAATGGGAATTATTGTATCTAAACGAAAATATACACCGGTACCCGAAGAAGATACTATAAAAGTCCATGTTACTTCTTATACAGATGGGGTGCCTGTTGTCCATTATACCGATACCCCGCTCGAACACGCACAAGTGTATACAACACCTCAGAAAGATAGATATGCTTTTACGGGAGATGTTGTCTAAGTACGGCCGACAGCTAGCAGAGCTGGAAATGGATATAAAAAGCGGTATTAGACTAGGATTAAGTAAACCTATAATGCTTACAAAGCTCAGAAAGAAAAAAATACTGCTTCATTATATGGATCATTGTAGAAAGAAGATAGATGCAATTATACATAAACAATACGCACTGGAACAGTTAAATATCACCGCTATGCAAATAGAAGCAATGAAGGGAACTGCCAAGGTTTTTAAAACCTTTACAAAGACCCACAATATTGACAAGATAGAACAGTTACAAGAAAACATGATAGATTTACAGGATCAGATCATGGAGATAAACGACACAATGGGAACAGACCCACTTCTATTTGACGAAGACGAGTTGATGCAAGAATTGAATGAAATAGCAAACGAACCGGATCCAACCCCAGTTGCAACGGTTAGTTTCCCGGTAGTACCAGAGGATAAAATAAATGATAGAGTAGCATTATTGGGTTAAAATTTTAATTTATTAAACAGCCAAGAACCGTAGTTGCCACTATAATAATCGACAAATGATTGCAGTCTTTTTTTCATGTAAACGGTTGTACTTGATGACCCAATGGCGATTATAACGGCATCTAACAATTGTTTTATAACACCCTTTTTATCGTTTTGTTTAGCAATAAAGGCATCAACTGCTCGTATTCTCTCCTCTACATCGTCCTTCTGGTACTGGGATTCCGTCACTTTACTCGCCGGAGCAATTAAAATGCTTATTGCGTCTTCTACCTTATTAATAATATACCCCGATGACATTTACACAATAGTATATGTATATTTATATTACATTATTGTTATTTATACTATAGCATCTGCTCTCTCCTGTGCTCGAGGAGTAGGGTTACTATACAATTCGCATGCCAACTTTTTGTACCGGTACATCCCCTTAAATGTCTGGCAGAACACGTCTTGCGAATGTGAAGATACAAATTCGTCCAGTTGTTTCTTGTTGTGAATACCCATTTCTTTGAACTTGGCCAGTGTTTTCTGTCCAATCCCCTTAACACTTAACAGATCCGACTTTAGTTTAATTTTACACGGTAGTTTTTTTACTTTGAAGAGTTCTTCAAAGCTTTGGTTGTTCTCTTTAGCGGTATATTGCAACAAATCATACAGAGCCTTTGCATCGTTTAGAGCATGATGCGCTTTGTACCCTGTACCAAATACATTGCGATAAATGTTCGGCTGTGAATAGCTGTCCATGTTTAACTTCCTACGAAACATCGGCAGAGAGTCTTCAAACTCCACGTCTTTATAGGACAGCTCGTGCCTATCACAATTGCCCTTGACAATGGGCATATCAAATGATTTACCGTTGTGAGCCACCCATGTGGCCCCTTTACCAAAGGTAAGTGCCCCAGTCAGAGCTTCATTTGTATTGTAAAACAACACGGATTTGGGTTTTTCTTCGGCCTCATATTTGTTCAGATATTGTAGAGAAACATTTACTTTATCATGGTGATTCTCTAAAGCATACAGCCATTGTGTTTCGCTATATTCCGTGTATTCCGCCTGTTTCTTGGCGTTGTCCGATCGAACCAAAAGCTTGCTTATGGCCTCGGCCTGTTTGGTAGTCCCAGATCGTTTTAAATTAGAGGGCAGTGCTCTCTTTTCTACCAACAGTTTGGTCCAAAACCGCAGCGTCGAATCCGGATGTTGTTTCATGTCTTCCAATGAGGATACTACTTCTTCACCGGTAGCATATTTTTCACATGGGTTAACCAATTTGTGAAAGGTACTTTCTACCTTATTTAAAGCAATTTCTAGCATTCGCTGGCTTGGTCGCTTTTGTCCCTTCTGAAGAAAAGTGGTTTCTAGATCGTAGGTTAAAAACTTCTTCATTTACAAACAAGCGATAGTATTTAAGTAGTCGTTTTTTTAATAAACCATGTCCAAATACTTTATTGGTAACATCCTCTCTCCAACAGAAACGCAACCAGAAGCAGACGATCCAACTTTTGCCTTCACTAGAGAAGAAGCTGCCTCGCTGGAGATGAAAGGTGTTCCTATACGCATGGAACACCATCCGGACATGGAAGTGGGTACAATCGAACGCTCATGGGGAGATTCAGAGGGAAGAATGTGGGTACTTGGAAAACTACACGACGACGGTGTACAGTCGAAGTTTGCCAAGTATGCGATCGATAAATCTGGCCCCGGGGCTGCCTATTACACCGGTCTGTCCTTACAACATACGCATACTCAGTACGCATCGGGTAAAATTATAAAGACACCCGTGGAAGTATCATTATGTGTAAACCCTCGAAGAGATGATTGTCGTATCGCTTTTGTCGATAGTATGCTGAATCACGACGAATCAGAAAAAGTAACCTATAAAATACTTCAACACGGTTCTAATAAAATGGCATCTGAAACAACTGTAGAACAAACCCAAGAAACGACCGTGGCAGAAACTCCCACCCCCGTAGAAACCCCAGTTGAAAGTAAACCTGAATCAAACGAAATGTCCCGCGAAGAAATGATGAAAGTTATCATTCAGCAACAGAAAGAGTTGGAAGAATCACAGGTTAGTAAATCCACAGAACAGCAAGAATTAGGAGAACTTAAAGCAATGCTCAAGAAGCAGAAAGACGAAGAAGCTTCTAAAACGCTCGCTGCCGCAAAGGCGACTGCCGAAGATTTGGTCAACCAATGGGCAAAAAATTTGGACAAAACTGAAATGACCGACGAAAACAAACAATCGATCATGCAAATGGCACGTGAGTTTCCAGAACAATCCATGGGGCTCCTACGCGTAGCTCATTGTGCAAGTAAGGCACATGCTGCTCAAATTAAGAAGTTTAACGAATTCAAAGATATGTCGGAAAAGATGCAACTTCAAGAAAAATTTGAAGCTGTCATGCATAAGAAGCGCCCGCGTACTGAACCGGTCGTTCAACAGAAAGTTCACGCCGCCTCCACTAAAAAACAAAAAAATAACGACAGTTTGACCGCGCTCAGTATTATTAGGCAATACAGGGCATCGGGCAGTGCGAGAGATCACATGACTGCCTTGTCGGAATACCAAACTCCAAAGCGTAGAAATACTAGAGCACCATATTATTAATTAACATTATTTACAGACCTAGAAGGATATTTTTCCCCCAGTTTACTTTTACTATAATACTTCAACACCCTGTAATCTTTGTCTGGTACATTTTCGTTTTCTTGGTACAATTTTATAAACCCGTGATGGTCTACCAACCACAAATTCACCATTTCCTCTACTATATCCGTTCTAAACGCCGGATACTTATCGGTTACATTGACATAATAATCCAATACCCAGTCCTTTCTATATTCGTACCCCGGTATCCGAATTAGACCACCGACGATGGAAATTCCAACCGATTCAAACCATGCGCCAAGCGTCACTCCCTGTCCAGTAACACGAAGTTTACGCGGAGCACTCCAAGGATGCACATGAATAATATTGTCACAGTGCGTATGCACACCGGTGTGATACCATTGTTTGATATACGCATAAGGGGGAGGGTGAACGCATGAGTCGGCGGGGTGAAAATCTTCGTATGGGATTGGTTCCGTCAAATTTCTATCCCGCATGGTTAATCGTCTCCCGTCTATTTGTATCGCCACCCCCAGATGAAGATGGTCGCCTACTAATGGTCGATATTCAATACGCCATTTCCCCCCAAACATAAGTTGATTTCTACAATTGTCTAGGGTCAATTTTACCTTACGAAAAGTGAAGGGAGATTCTTGTCGCTTGGTCGCCACCGCAAACGTAGGGTAAGCAGTTCGGTATAAGATGTTACATGCGTCGTTGTAAAAGGTGGTAAAATATTTATCGTCGTCCACCTGAATAGCGATGATCGTAAGGTAATATAAAATGAAGAAGGAACAACAGAATATGGTACAGATAGTCTTGGTTCTCATGTATAATAATTCTAATATATATTTATAGTTAATAACGCAAGTTGCTAAACCTTGCTGGTTTTTCTTCGGGGTTCGGTAGCATCGGCGCGTTCTCCGCTTCGTTCATTCCAGCCACCGCACGAGCTTTGTTTTGTACACCACTCTTGCTCAAACAGCATCGGATCGCCAATACCAATACAATAAGGGACAAAACAGCGATCGCGATGATCATAATCACTTCCACGTTATTTGCGGTGTGTTCTTCTGGCTTATCTGGACTCTCGTAAATAGCATCCGAGATTTCTTTACTGGCCGGCAAGACCGTGAAGCCGCCAGAGGAAGCTTCTAGGGCCCCATCGGCACGCAAATTAAGTTGAAGAATACCACGAAGACGTCTGGTATCCAGATTGGTGTTTCTCAGAATGGCATCCACCCTAACTTCAAAAACATCCATATTGGCAGATTGCAAGGGAGCAAGATCAAATTTGATCTTTGAGATAGCCGACTCGGTTTGAGCGGCTGATGTCAACCCACTGTCCAACGTCCCCGGACATCCAAGAAGAGAGCTATCGAACGCATTGGGAAGACCGAATAAGATATCGGTTTTTCTTGTGCAGGTATAATCCGTCGCCGCAAAACGCATCTCAAAGATCAAATCAGAGGAGATCCGTTTAGAGGGATCCTTGTTTCCAAGAAGATCGCGTTCGAAACGTTCAATCGTCCAGTCGATATCCCTGAACTTCCACCCTCCAGAGAGCGCATTTGCCAAACCAGTCGAGTTCCTTCCATCCAAAAACACTTGAGCGTCTGCTTCTACCATCGCGGAGGCAAGGGCCTCGGAGCATCGCTTTACAGCGACATCGTTTAGAGTAGCGGGATCCGCGTCACTATCTACACTAACCTTCGAATCCACGACTGCTTTGGCACCGTCGCCTCCGGGGCCAGTGCCCACCGGAGACCACCCGCCGCTACCGTCGGCGCTGGCGCATTTAAGACCCATTCCGATCTTCAATATGCCACCCAAGTCGACGGTGGCTTTTTCAAGAGGACATTCCTCAAATTTAGTTTGGATATTCACCGCCGTATCGACATTTACACCTTCGAACGCACCGCGGATAACAATGTCTTGTTCCGTACCATCCAAAACCTCGGAATACCTAACAGATGTGGAGTCACAAGCGTCTATCGGTCCACACGAACTTTCTAGGGACAAATAATTTTTATGTGTGTTACTGGACAAAGCTTCAACGATAAGCATAGAGTCCGTGTTTACACCCCCGCTTCCCGGCAGAAAGGCATTGGAAAGACTGGCATTTGCCCATGCTCCGCTGTCAGATTGTTCAGTAACATCCAAATCGATTCTGTACTTGTAACAGTTTGCACTTCCTTTACAGTTTTGGTCCGAAGCTGAGCACTGAACCCAGTCCAACCCGCTAACCATAACGGAACGAGCTAGCGTTGGCGATACTAGGGTAGCAACGCTTACACTGGCAGTCGCGTCTCTGCGAATGGTAGTGACGAATTTCTGATCTTGACAATAGGTCCTGCTCTTGGTTCGTCCCCCAGATAAGTAATCTCTACGATAAACCAGACCCAAATAATGGCTCAACACATAAGAGTTTCCATCGGCGCTTACAGCAGCCGCACCGGCGGCGGTATCACACAACTTAAGCGTGGCCAAATCAACCTTGTCGTCCGCTGCCAAAGAAACCTTCGACGAACCATCGTCCAACCAACCATCGACGGGCTGGGCGGCACCGGCTACATCCGCACATAGCGATGGCGTGTACAATTCATCGAAATTGGACACATTTTTACCACAACTACCAAACCCGGCATTCAGAACACTCAGTCCCATCCCCGTTGGCAGACTATAGTCGATTTCGCCGGTTACTTCATCTTTACTCAGAGAATAAGAAGTTTCGAACGCATACGTAAGATTCAATTCGTCGTTGAGCTGGTCCGTAGTACGAACACAGGGCAAACGAAGAGCATAGGCGGCGAATTCGATGTCCGCACCAGCGGAGTCCAAAGTCTGAAGTTCTACATCCATGTACAAGAAACAATCACTGGAAGATCGAATGGTTATTTCGGTGGATACACCGTCCACACTTTTGGTGTCTAAAGATCCTTCCTGCGCCGCAGCGTCCAATACACCCTTGCATTGTTTACCGTACGCTTTCCAATCCGCGTCGGTTGCACCGGGCGGTGTCAAGCCCGTGGCTTCTGATGCACAGTCTCCAGCTGAGGCACATGGGCCACAAACACCGGCAGTGTTTAACATCCCTTTGGCAGCACAAACTTGAGCCTGTGTACATGCTATACCGTCGTTGCCATAACCGAGCATAGTATTGGAACCCTTGACCTTGAATTTAACGATATCGGTATTTCCGGTAACTTTACTAACAGAAAATGTAACCTGTGGCCCACTGTTGGTTGCCGAGGTATCTGTCTTACGGCGTAAAATGCTCAATTCGGTGTTACCGGCCATAATTTGCCGGTCGTCCGTTTGAAGGATAGTCGAGGTTTTGGCATTTGCTAAAAGCACCGGGGTATAAATCAAAGTAGACGACGCACCAAAAGAGGACGCTGCAAGTGTAATTCGACAGTCGCGGTCAAATATTTCCTGTGCTTTCGCAACAATGTCAGAACCCAGTTGATACAAAGGACCCTTTCCGTATCCAGCGCCACAATCGACCATGGCAGCGCCACCAGTAACAGTCAAACGCGAGTCCAAAATCGTGTAGTCTGAAATCAAAGAAGTATAAGCGATTTGGGTCTCCGCCTTTTTCACGGAAAAGAATTCTCCCACCGCGTGACCATTTGGATACTGTGGGTCTATGGCGGTTGGCAAACGAAGTGCAATAACGGTCCCGTCGTCCAGTTCAGAATGGCCGTCCACACCCTTGACAAGGTCAACATCTACATCGTCGAGCATGATGTTGTTCGCGGCCGTAGGGAGGTTAGCGGTTACAATGGGAACATGATACCTCAATAAATAGTCATTGTTTTCGGGACTGCTGGCGGGGAAGGTAGCATCACTATATGCGCCATCTGTCCGAAACGCCGCGAATACGACTCTTGCTTCACAGAGTGCACATGAAAGATATTCTTTTTGGAAGTGTGGCATTTCATTTCCATCGTATCCACCATACTTAAAAGTATATGTATGCTTAAGTTCGTATTCGGCATAGCCGGGACGGTGGCCGGTATAAGCAGAATATAGACTAACTGGATTCACACCAATCTGATCGTTTGTGAAGGAATTCTGATCAGCGTTGTAGAAATTCACGAAATCAAAATGGATATCCATCCCCTCTTTTCGCATTTGACCATTTCCCAGATTGGATGATAGTGATTCTACACCGGATTGGTCTACAACCTTGTAGCGTAAATCGTAGAAGGTAGCCTTCACCGGAAGTTTCACTGTACCCTTATCAGCAGAAGCTCCGCCCGTTTGACCCGACGCCAAATAACCATCCGCGTAATTCGTGCCGGTTTCGAATTCCAAAACAGCGGTGGCACCCCCGTGGACTTTGGAGACATATTTAGCGTCTCCCACCGCAGCAATGGAGTGATCTGGAAATAGAGTAGCCACCGACGCGGCGTTGAGTTGAGGATTGTGCCACAAATTGTCGTCGCTACCGGGTACAAACCGAACATGGGCTTCTACCGAATCAATCGCTTTTTCTCCGATGTCCATCTGAAGCTCGACTTTCGTGAAGCTTACATTCAAGGTTACCAGACCCATATAACCATGGTTTACCAAACGGAATTCACAGGACACCGTTTCACCCGCGGATAAAAATTGTTTGTCAACTGCCACCTGCGTGTCGGTGTAAGTACCAAGAGCCAAAACAGCAGGTGGAGATCCGGGCGTCGCGAGACCAAGAACCGCATCGACCATTGCGCCGCCTATAGACACCTCACAGCCGGAGTACTTGGCCACGTTTACATTTTGCAAATGTAACCGGTACAGTAAGAATTTATCTTTGGCGCCACTGGTAGCTTCAGAATCTGTTTTATCAGAAGCCCACGTTACAAGGCCGGCGATTTGAGTAGGTGCATTTACAACATTCTCAGTTTCAAAATCATAGCCATTGGCACCCTGATGAACAACCTTTGTAAGCGTTTTACATGTCGGTACAATGCCATCGATACACATCGACCCCGACGGACACCCGCCGCCCCCGGCCTTCTTCACCGTCCCGTCGAAATTAAGAACGTCGCACCCGGTCGCGCCGCTGCCGACGTACAATGCTTCACTGGGAAATAAGTTCCCACTTTTCAGGTGAGAAGATGTGGCAATATCCAAAACCGCCACTTTCGCGTTTGCGGTTATTAACAACAGAAGAAATAATAACAGTTTCATTTAATTAATTACACGGCTTTTTATATACATTTAAATTTTTAATTCACTGACATGTTCGTATATAAATTACAGTACCTCAAGGAAATGAGAAGGGCCAGAGATTTTAATAGTGGCCATTATCACCGTGCATCCGGGGATAAAAAACAGAACACCTGTTCTACTACTACCATAATAGTCTCGGTAGTTATAGGAGTAGTGCTTTTATTAACAATTATAGGGGCCGGAACTGGTATAGCATTTGCTCTGGCTGGCAATATGAAATCTTGTATTGTCCACGAAGACTGTTTGACAAAGAACCCATGTACAGAAGATAAATGCGACATGGATGCAAAATTGTGTACGAGTGATAAAATAGAAGGCTGTTGTGTAGAAGATAAAGACTGTGGGGCAAGCCCGTGTTATAATGCGTTTTGCGACGCCAAGTCATTTACGTGTAAACTTCACCCCCCTTTGAACGGTACTATATGCGACGATTTCAACGACTGTACCATAGACGATAGGTGCCTTGGGTATAAATGTGAAGGTAAACGTCTTACCTGTGATACAGGAGGATCTTGTTCGTCCGGTGTTTGTTTGAAGGGATCCGGTTGTATTTTCACTGCTGCTCTAGACGGTATAGGATGCGACGACAATAATAAGTGCACTGTGGGGGACCAGTGTTGGAAAGGAATGTGTGCTTCTGGTATACAAATGGACTGCTCACATTATAATACGGCTTGTGCTAGAGGAGTATGTGATACAAACACCGGTGATTGTGTCAGTGTACCAATTAACGAAAGATCACCGTGTGACGATGGCCTAATATGTACCGTACAAGACCAGTGTATAGTCGGTATCTGTAGAGGAGAAGAAGATATGTGCTACGATAATAACCCGTGCACCATAAATAAATGTGTCGAAGGAATAGGATGCATGCTACGGTTTGAAGATTTTAATAAAACTTGTAGCACCACCTGTGATTGT
>Ga0302117_10000732_pt1 | contig 14877 bp, 11 predicted proteins | sample AG5_322_MG_FD_203112 | JGI IMG/M metagenome (GOLD analysis project Ga0302117, IMG submission 203112) | Marine microbial communities from Western Arctic Ocean, Canada - AG5_32.2 | ecosystem: Environmental > Aquatic > Marine > Oceanic | place: Canada: Western Arctic Ocean | collected 2017-10-01 | reverse complement strand
CATGCGACGCAGGTACTGTCACCCATTGGATCACCGAGGTCAAAAACAATTTCCGCATGAGAACCGCGAAAGGCCATGCCGATCACATCGTTAACCTGAACTTCCCTGCAGGCTCTGACACATCGTGTGCATTGGATACAGGCGTCCATATTAACTGACATTGCAGGATGTGAATTATCCAATTCAGGTTGATTCCGTCTAGAAAAACGGGGTTCGCTTAAACCCATTTTTTCCACCCATTGATCAAGTTCAGAGTTTGGTGTATATGGTGATTTGGCTGCTTCCGGCATGTCGGTCAGCAGGAGTTCCAGTACCATTTTCTGTGAATGGAGGGCACGTTTATTATTGCTGTTGACTTTCATCCCCTGTTGAGGGTATCTGCAACATGATGGAGCTAAGACACGTTCACCTTCAATTTCCACAACGCAGGAGCGACAGTTACCATCAGCGCGGTAACCCTCTTTATAACAAAGTCGTGGAATATCCGTGATACCTGCCCTGTCAGCCACCTGCAAAATTGTTTCACCGTTAAGTGCATCCAGTGTTTGACCGTTCAGTTCAAATGAAATTGTCTCCATCTCACACCTCCGTTGGGAAATATTTAATCACAGAGCGCAACGGATTCGGCGCAGCCTGTCCCAGACCGCAGATCGAAGCGTCTTCCATAGTCTGTGAGAGTTCTTCTAAAAGTGACTTATTCCAGTTTTTTTGTTCCATCAGCGGAATGGCTTTGACCGTTCCAACTCTGCATGGAGTACATTGTCCGCATGATTCATGCGCAAAGAAGCGCATCGCGTTCAGCGCCAGTTCACGAGCTTTATCATGATCAGAAAAAACGATAACGGCGGCGGAACCGATAAAACAGCCGTGTTCCTGCAGCGTGTCAAAATCGAGCGGCAAATCACCGAGAGACGCAGGTAGCATCCCTCCTGACGCGCCTCCTGGAAAATATCCGTAAAAGCTGTGTCCATTCAGCATTCCGCCACAATATTCGTCAATTAACTCACGCATCGAAATTCCGGCAGGCGCTAGATGCACTCCGGGTTTGTTTACACGTCCGCTGATCGAAAACGCCCGCAAACCTTTACGATCTCTTCTTCCGTGGGATGAAAATGATTCCGCGCCTTTTTCTATAATATTACGTACCCAATGCAGAGTTTCCATATTGTGTTCCAGTGTCGGACGTCCGAACAGTCCTACTTCCGCAACATACGGCGGACGCAAACGAGGAATCCCTCGCTTACCTTCAATCGACTCAATCATGGCCGATTCTTCACCGCAGATATAGGCTCCGGCACCACGTCGCAAATGGATTTCAGGAAGCATTTCCGGAATTGCGGATTGCAGTTCCTCAATTTCGCGTAGCAGTATTTCACGCGCAGCTGTATATTCGTCACGCAGATAAATATATATTTCTTTAATACCCACCGCCCAGGCCGCAATCAGCGAACCTTCGAGAAAACGATGCGGATCAGTTTCAAGATAGTAGCGGTCTTTGAAAGTTCCAGGTTCTCCTTCATCAATGTTAACCGCCATTAAACGAGGTTCCGGAAATTTTCTTACAATCTCCCATTTGCTTCCTACTGGAAATCCTGCTCCACCCAAACCCCGTATACCTGAATTTTTAAGTTCCATGATCACGGATTCAGCATCACGTTTTCCGGACAAACAATCCTGAAAGAGTTGGTAACCTCCGGATTGTTGATATTCAGCAAAATTCACGTATTGTGGAAGAGTCGGTAGGATCTTGTTTTTTTCAACACATTGTTTGACTGATTCCGGAGTTGCTTGATCTATTGGGTTTTTCCCCACTACCGCAACTGGTGCGTGCTGACAACGTCCTACGCATGGTACAGCTTGAATCCTGATTTGTTCAGAGGTGACTGAACCGTCCGTAAAAAGCTGCTTGAGGTTTTCGGTGAGCATTTTTGCTCCGTACATTTCGCAGGTGACGGATTCGCAAACCCGAACAGTCAAAGGGGGAGGGGGAGTCTGGTCTTCTTTTATCACATCAAAATGGTGATAAAAAGTAGCCACCTCATAGACTTCCGTGTGGGACAGTTTCATTTCAGAGGCCAGTGCCACCACATGTTTTGCGGATATAAAATGATATTCGTCCTGAATTAAATGCAGGGCTTCAATCAGCAAATCTTTACGACGCGGCATATCAGAAAGCAGTTTCTGGACTTCCTGCAGCGCTGCTGGATCCAGAAGTCGGCCTTTTTGTTTACCAAGTTTTTTCTTATTCATTTCAATTATATTTAGTTAAAATCCACAAAACACTGTGTGAGGTCTTCAAAAGTTTCGGCACGCCGAATAAGTCGGCTTTGTCCTTGATGCACTAGTACTTCCGCTGGTCGCGGTCTGAAATTATATTGGGAACTCATCGAAAAGCCGTATGCTCCGGTATCCAGAAAAGCAAGACGTTCACCGATTGCAGGTGAGCTCATTGTGCGAGTTATTTCATCTCCCGAACGACTTAAAATGTCTCCACTTTCGCAAATATTTCCAACAACTACAATATTTTTTTCAGTTGCAGAAATTCGGCTGGCGTTCAGGATTTTGTGATAAGATCCGTACATCGTTGGACGCACCAGATGATTGAAACCTGACTCGACTCCGACAAAGCTGTGTTTTGGAGTATCAGTTATGTTGGTTACGGTTGCCAGTAATACTCCAGCAGGGCCGAGCAACAACCTTCCTGGTTCAATTTTCATCCGTAATTCACGTCCGTAATTTTGAATAAACTTTGTGAATCTTGCGGTCATCTTTTGGCTTAAATCGTCCATATTTAATGCCAACTGTTCCGGCTTGTATGGAATTCCAAAACCTCCTCCAAAATCAACAAACTGCAGATCAGGAAATTTTTCTGCTACATTCAGAATCATTTCCATCGCTTCCAGCATTGGTTCTGCAGAATAAATTCCGGTACCTATATGAGAGTGAACTCCGTTAAGAGTCAACTTGTATTTTTTTGCCAGAGCAAGCGCAGTCTCGATCTGATCATAATATATTCCAAATTTTGAATCTGGACCGCCCGTAATGCAGTGAGAATGGTGGCCTGCTCCAATTCCTGGATTGACGCGTACTGAAACGGTTGTCTCGGGATAGCGTTGTCCATATCTCTCGAGTAAGGCCAACGAACCAAGGTTAACCGCAACGTTTTGTGCTACACAAAACTCTATTTCCTGTAGGCTGTTGTTGTTACCGGTGAAGATGATTTGGTGAGCTTCAAATCCGCATTCAAGTGCTAAACGTACCTCAAACTCCGAAACAGCATCTATTGATGAGCCTTCTTCGGCAAGTATTTTGAGCAGTGATGGATTGGAATTTGCTTTCATCGAATAATGTATTTCTAGCAATCCCTCAGGAAATCCTGCAGACAGCTCTCTAAACTGCGAACGCAGCACTGACTCTTCGTAAACGTAGAGCGGAGAACCATATTCCTGCATGATTGTCTCAACAGGAATGTCTGCTAAATAAAGGATGTTGTCAGTGATTTTCATTGAAAAGATAATTCGTCATTAAAAAATATATTTTAACAGTTACATTTTACATTGCCTGGATCAGCGATTTTAACTTTTGTATTTTAAACACTTAATACCAAAATTGCGAATCAAAATTGCCTGCATTAACATCATTAAATCTGGAACTTGGTTAAGTAATTGACAAAAAAAAGAATAAGAAGACTAATACTGTTGTGGCTGGCGACCATAATCATGGGAGGTATTGTCGGGATGTTGCTTTATGTTCAAATGGCAGTCCACCAGGAAAATGTAGTAGCGTCACTTGAAATAGAGTCCCCTGAAGTAAAGAGAGAACTTAGCGAGATTACTGAAATAGCGGAGGAAGAAGTTTCAGAACCTGAAGCTGGAGCGGTAGGCACAGCAGATATCTCAGCAGACACAGAATTTTCACATTTGGTGGAAACTGAAAGTCCTTTCTGGAATGTTTTCCCTATCAGCAGCGCAGGCGTTTCTGCGGAAAATTGGCACACTATTCTGGTTCAGAACCGTTACAAAATTGACTATACCATAACGCCTCTTGCTCCAAGAGACTGGCATCTGGTACGGAGAAACAATGCTATTAGAATTCAGTTTCGTTCAGAACTGTTTGCGCTAAAAGATATTCTTGCACGTAAAAAAAGAGGTAAATTTTCTATCCAGCTGATTTCGATCGAACACGCACAATTTTCGCTGGCCGTCTCTTTACTGAGTCGTCTGTTGAATGACGGTTATTATGCTTATCTTTACCGTACAGACGCAAAATTTGAAGGGAAATTCTGGTATCGTCTGAGAGTTGGATTTTTCAAAAACCTAGAAGATGCTCGTACTACGGGAAAAATAATAGCTGAGAAATATCAAAGTGAAAAATATTTTTCCACAACATTCTGGCCGGTTCAGCCAGGACCGCAGGAACTGTCACGACCAGTGATTGACCTGAGGCAACCTCTCAACAAACCATGGGTCGTTCAACTTCCTCTTTACTCTAGTCAAGCTGATGCCTTGAAAGATATGGCAGAATTAAATATCGAAACAGATTTTAGTTATATCTCACAAAAGCTGGAATCACCTTCTTCAGGTAAACTTGAGTTTCGCGTCCGGATTGGTTTTTTTGAAACAAAAAGAGAAGCAGGCAGGATGATTTACAGTCTTAAAAAGAAGTTCCCGCAGTTCAAACTGATGAAGAGTGTCCGCCTATAGCAATAGAGTCTTGCAGGTTCGGAAATTAAGATTCGCTATTCCTGATATTTTTGGAGAGTATTATTTAAAGAATCCAGTCTGCAGTTTATTCACCGGAGAGATTTTTTTCCCATTCCAGTGAAAGCCGTTGAGCTTCAGCAATTTGATCACGGTTCATGCGTTTTCGGATTTCGTTCTTCAATGCTTTTGCTTTGTCTCTACCACGTGCCGATGCCAGATTTGCCCATTTGTATGCCAGCACGAAATTCTCTGGTACTCCGTCGCCGGAAGCATACATCTCTGCAAGATTCAACTGTGCTTTAGTATCACCCTGTTCAGCCGCTTTTTTGTACCAGTAAACCGCTTGCGTAAAATCTTCTGTTACACCTGTCCCATATTTAAAAATCACGGCCAGGTTTAACTGTGCTTTAGTATTGCCCTGTTCAGCCGCTTTTTTGTACCAGTAAACGGCCTCTGTATAATCCTCATCCGCACCTTTGCCGAATTCATACATTAGTCCAAGGTTCAACTGCGCGTTAGCGTCACCAAGCTCCGCAGCTTTTTTGTACCAGTAAAAAGACTGAGTATAATCCTCCGCGATTCCTTTACCTTTTCTAAAAATAATGCCGAGATTTAACAGCGCCTTTGTTTCACCCTGTTCCGCTGCTTTTTTATACCACGTAATTGCTTGGTTGTAATCCTGCTTTACACCTTTGCCGTTTTCGTACATCCAGCCGAGACTGTTCTGTGCTTCCGAATGTCCCTGCTCAGCAGATTTTTTATACCAGTGCACCGCCTGTTCGTAATCCTGCGAAACTCCTTTTCCGTACTCGTACATAACCGCAATGTTCAACTGCGCGCCTGCGGCTCCCTGTTCCGCCACTTTCTTATACCAGTAAAATGCCTGACTGTAATCTTCTGCGATGCCTTTACCGTTTTTGTAGAAATCCCCAAGATTTAACTGAGCTTTTGTGTCACCTTGATCTGCTGCTTTTTTGTGCCAGTAAACAGCTTCTGTATAATCCACCTCTACACCTTTCCCGTTTTCGTAGAGAGCTCCGAGACTGGTCTGTGCTTCTGAATGACCCTGTTTGGCAGCTTTTTTGTACCATTCAGCCGCTTGTCTGTAATCCTCTTCTACTCCTTTGCCGAATTCATACATTTCTCCTAGATTAAACTGAGCAACCGCACTTCCATGTTCTGCGGCTTTATTGTTCCAGTAAAATACCTGTCCGTAATCCTTCGTAACTCCTTTGCCGAATTTGTAAATCAGGCTCAAATATAACTGAGCTATTGTATCTCCTTGCTCCGCAGCTTTTTTATACCATGTAATTGCCTGGTTGTAATCCTGTTCTACTCCTTTACCGTATTCGTACATCCAGCCTAGATTTGTCTGCGCTTCCGCAAAACCCTGTTCTGCAGGTTGATTAAACCAGAAAATTGCCTGTGTGTAATTTTCGTCAACTCCTCTGCCGAATTTGTACATGATACCGAGATTTAACTGTGCTTCCGCCAAACCCTGCTCCGCAGCTTTTTTAAACCAGACAACCGCTTCTTGGTGATCTTGAATGACACCTCTACCTTTATTGTACATAATGCCGAGATTTAACTGCCCCTCTGCCTGTCCCTTATCGGCTGCTTTTTTATACAGCAAGGCAGCTTTTGTATAATCCTGTGCTACTCCTTTTCCGTTTTCATACAACCAACCCAGGTTAGTCAGAGCCGCGGAATGACCTTTATCGGCTGCTTTCTTCAACCAGTAAACCGCTTGAGTGTAGTCTGTCCTTACTCCTTTACCATTTTTATAAATTATTCCAAGGTTTAACTGTGCGTTTGTATTTCCCTGCACTGCAGATTTTTCAAACCAGAAAATTGCCTGTAAGTAATCCTTATCAACTCCTTTTCCACTTTTGTACATGATGCCGAGATTTAACTCCCCTTCAGCCTGTCCCAGTTCAGCAGATTTTTTATACCAGCCAACAGCCTTTGCGATGTCCTGCTCAACGCCTTTCCCGTTTTCGTACATCCAGCCGAGATTTGTCTGAGCGGCAGCGTGATCTCTTTTGGCAGATTTCAGGTACCAGATAAAAGCTTGCCCGTAATCCTTTTTCACACCTTCACCGTTTTCATACATCCACCCGAGGGCATACTGCGCGCTGGCGTTTCCTTTTTCAGCAGATTTTTTATACCAGTAAACTGCTTGTACGTTATCTTCTGTGACACCTTTTCCGAAGTCAAACATATTGCCTATGTTAAACTGCGCCCGCGGATCACCCTGTGCGGCGAGAGGTCCCCATTCACGGATAGCGGCCGCATAGTCACCTCTCAGATGGGCTTCAAAACCTTTCTGAAATTCTGCAGCCATCACTGTGAATACAGGCAGGAAGAGACAAAGCAGGAACGTATTGAGACTGCGTGTAAAAGCTAATAACTTCATAAGTTGAAAAGATGAAGATGAATTATTTGTATAAAAAAAGACTTATTTTTAGTTAATTGACAACCCAAGGTATATCACCATTTAGTGTATTCTGCAAGAATGGTGCACCCGGATTGTTGACGCTAGTTAAGAATGACGGCTCCGTAAAAAAACCGAAACTGATAATTTGTTAATTCGAACGCAGGTAAAAATATTAATAATATTAGCGCTTAACATAAAATAGTTTTCTCGCTTCGTAAGGAATGAAATTTTTTGATGATTTGATACTTATCTATCAAAAATATTTTATAACAAATTTCAAAGTAGAGGAAGAATATCCCGCTATCTCAAAATTTTGCCTTGAATGAAAAACTACCAACAATTATAGAAAAATTATACCTGTTTTGAACTTGACAGCGTCAAAGTCCAGTGTTATTAAATTAGTACTAATTTGGTCCTATATAAACTAAACATAAAATTGTTGGAGCGAAAGGAATGCAGACAAAGACATCGATTAAGAAGCCTATTTGCTTCGATAACAGCTATGCACTTCTGGGCGGAAAGTTCTATGCAGACGTAAAACCGACACCGGTAGAGCAGCCTGGTATCATAAAACTGAATTACGGTTTAGCTCAGGACTTGGGTATCGACCTTGAAGAGCTTGAGCCGGAGGCATGGGCTAAAATATTCTCCGGCAATCATATTTTGTCAGGTGCTGAGCCTCTGGCCATGGTCTATGCAGGACATCAGTTTGGTCACTTTGTTCCGCAACTCGGTGACGGACGTGCCATTCTTCTTGGCGAAGTAATTGATAATTCTAGTATTCGCCGTGATATCCAGCTTAAAGGTTCAGGTCTTACCCCTTTTTCCCGTCAAGGTGACGGACGTGCCGCACTGGGTCCAGTGCTTCGAGAATATATTATTAGTGAGGGCATGCATGCTCTTGGTATACCGACAACGCGTTCTCTGGGCGCTGTTACAACCGGGGAACCGGTCTATCGGGAAAAAGTTTTGCCAGGGGCTATCCTGACAAGAGTTGCTCTGGGCCATGTGCGTACCGGTACTTTTCAATATTTTGCCGTAAAGCGTGATGAAAAGGATCTCAGACAACTTGCTGATTATGTGATAGCTAGACTTTACCCGGAACTGAAAGAAGCAGCAAACCCCTATTTGAAGCTACTGGAAGAAGTGTTAGAACGCCATGCACGCTTAGTAGCGCAATGGCAGCATGTAGGCTTTATTCATGGTGTTATGAATACCGATAATATGGCGATTTCGGGTGAGACAATTGATTACGGACCTTGTGCTTTTATGGATACTTTTAAACAGACAAAGGTTTTTAGTTCCATTGACCATATGGGTAGATATGCATACGGAAATCAACCGTCTATTTTACAATGGAATCTTACACGCTTTGCCGAAACGATCCTTCCATTGATTGATAAAATACCGGATCGCGCAGTCGAATACGCGAATGAAGTAATTGAAGGCTACCCTGAACGGTTTCGAGACTATTGGTTGTCTGGTATGCGCCAAAAGCTTGGACTATTCATCTCGGAGCCAGAAGATGAATCCTTGATTCAAGCACTGCTCGATACCATGCAGGAGAATGAAGCCGACTTCACACTAACTTTCCGCAGCCTTAGCGATGCTGCTTTAAATCCGGAAAATGAAGGTTCTGTGCGGATTTTGTTCAATGATACAAATGCTTATGACAATTGGGCTACGAGTTGGCGAGACCGCTTGTCCCGTGAACACAAAGCGCCAGAAGAGCGTTTTGCGTTAATGTGTCAGGCAAATCCCGCTGTTATTCCTCGAAACCATCAAGTTAAGCAGGCCCTCGACGCAGCAGAGGAGTATGGGGATTACGGACCTTTCGAAAAGCTCCTGGAAGTTCTCTCATCTCCCTATGTGGTACCAGAGGTTCATTCGGAATATCTGCTTCCGCCGAAACCTGAAGAACATGTTCTACAGACATTTTGTGGAACATAAAACTCAATTTTATTTTATGATTAAGCGTTCACTTGGGGAATTAGAAATATCACAGCTTGAAAATTTAGGGCTTGACATAGAATATTTACAGTGTAATTTAAATTAGGACTAATTTAGTGCTATATTTGATTCAGCAAAATTAAATTTAAAATTTTGCGAGCTTGTTCTTTCATTATAAAAGTTTAATTCACATTTTTTTTTGCGAAACATGCAAGATTCTGTCTTACTTGAAGTTACTGCTGTTGAGTTTAAAGTTACCCTAAATTAGTTGCTGCAAAAACTGTTTTAATTATCTTCTTCATTTTTCTGAAACCTGAGTTTTCAACTAAAGATGTTCAATTTCAAAGATCTTTCTGACAAAGCAGAAGACTTCAACGCCCAGTCCTATTTACTCTCTCCTGACAAATTTTTTGAAAAAAGAAGGACAACGAAGAAAATTTATGTTTTTGATTTACGGAGTTCAAAAGATTTCGAAGGATCTCATCTACCAGGAGCCCACAATCTGCCTTTCGAACAATTTGAGGACTCAATTTACCAGATGCCTTTTTCAGATGAAATTATGCTTTACGGAAGCAACAAGAAGGAGACATTTTCTGCAGCAGAGATTCTTTTTGATCATGGATTTGAAAGATTTTATATCATTGATTCCTATGACTCTTTAATGGGCGGTGTTGATGCTTCTTTTATCAACCTGAGTTTAAAAGCACAGGAGTATATTTCAAATTATCTCAATGTTTCTGTAGAAAAATATCAGGGGATATTGCTAGTTGTTGTTCCAAAAATGGACCGCAAGGCAAACTACAGTATTCAATTCATCGATTTAAAAGATAGTCAACCTGATAGCATTTCCATCGAATATGAGATGTTCAACGTGTTAGTCAGCAAAGATACTATTTCTTACTTGCATGGTACTGAGATTGATTTGGATGATGAAGGTGTTCTGCTAGCGTTTAATCCAAGTATGTCAATCATCAAGTTTGATGGTTCAGTAGAGCAACAGATTCAACAAGTTCTGGATGAAGATGTTAATCCTATGGTAGCTTCACATGGAGGTGTTGTCAGCCTGCTGGAAGTTAAAGATCAAAATATCTACCTTGAATTCGGCGGAGGTTGTCAAGGTTGCAGTATGATTGATGTTACCTTAAAGCAAGGTGTTGAAGTAATGATTAAGGAGCAGATTCCTGAAATAATTGCAGTCTATGATGTGACGGATCATGCAGGCGGAGAAAATCCGTATTACCAGCCTTCAGCAAAATAATTCCACAGCTACTTATAGAGTTAGAAATAAGGTACTTCTAACTATGTTGGAAATACTGACTTCAGCTTAACCTCTAAAAATGAGAAAAAACTTTGAAACAACTACACCGGTCTGATCTTTTTAGTTGGTCTGTATTTAATGAAGAACGTAACATTGATTTCAATGGGACTTTATGGCTCAGACCTTCTGGCAACGTACTGATTGACCCTCTACCGTTTACAGGACATGATATTAATCATCTGAAAAATCTAGGCGGTGCTGCGCATGTAATAATAACCAACTCTGATCATGTTCGTGATGCTGCAGAAATTGTATTATTAACAGGTGCAAAATGTTGGGGGCCTGCTGCAGAAAAGCATGACTTCCCTATAACCTGTGACGGTTGGTTGAGTGAAGAGGAACAGTCAATAAAAGGCATTGAGGTTTTTTGCCTTAACGGCTCTAAAACACCAGGTGAACTGGCTTTACTGATTGATGAAAAAACTCTTGTTACCGGAGATCTCATCCGTGCCCATGAGGGTGGTTATCTAAGGATGCTTCCAGCAGACAAATTGCAAAACCACGCGCTAGCACTTGAGTCGATAAAAAGAATGGCGTCTATAGCAAGCATACAGGCAGTTATCCCGGGAGACGGTTGGCCTATCTTTAATAATGGACACGAAGCGCTTGTGACACTTTCTCAGGAAATCTAAACCGGCCTGCTCTAAGCAGGTCTATTATTCAACTTCCTCAGAGAATTTCAAATATTGTCTGAGACAATCTCAATTTTTGCCCAGGCTTTTTTAAGATTTTTCAGCACTGAATCTTGGTCCTTACCTTCCGCAAATATAAAACCCAGATAGCGTCCGCCTTCCGGAAGCGGTTCCAGGATTCCACCGCTTTTGATTGTTATCTGCAACTCAGTTATACCCTTCACAGCAAGTGCTGCTTCAGTACCACGAATTTCTCTTAAGATCCCCTTATTGTTAATCGGCATCATCATCACGCCTTTTACCGTTCCGCTAAAATTTGTCTTTTCAATGTTTCTTCCGAGTGCAGAACGCAGGATCAATTCTTCGAGACTCATACCTCCTTTGAATTCAAGGACTTTAGTACATAAGCCTCCGATGCTCCTAGCAGCACATTCAAGAATGAAAATTCCATTTTTATTTATCCTGAATTCTATATGAACCGGACCCTTGATAATACCAAGTGCTTCGAGTGCAGTTTGTGCGGTTTCGAACAGAGATCCTTGTAGATCCTTATCCAAAAGTGTTGGAGTAATCAAAATTGTTTCCGGGAAAGTGGGGCCGTCAAGTGTCTCAGGTTTGTCAAAAATTGCTAATTCCTTTAATTTACCGTTACTGACTATTCCTTCAAGGGAGACTTCTTTTCCAGGCAAAAATTCTTCTACTAGAATCCAATTTGCTTGTTCTCCTCCACGTTTTTTAACTTCCGCTCGTGCAAGCAGTTTTGACAACATTTCAAATGCTCTCTTGAATTCCTCAATACTATTGGCAAGCACAACACCTTGACTTGCAGAGAGAAATGTTGGTTTTAGAATACTTGGAAAGCTTATTTCATTAACTAACTCCTGCGGTGCTTGGTGAACTGAAAAACGTTTGAACCATGGTGATTTAATTCCTGCATCTTTTAATGCATTACGCATTAGAAATTTGTCTTTTGTCAGTTTGACTGATTCCAGGGAATTGTGTACGAGGCCTAGAACTTCACTTAATCTTGCCGCTAAAATTATGGATTCCTCATCAACTCCTAGCACTGCTTTCAAATCGTGTTTAACAGACCACTCACGAATATTTTCTATATGCACCCGCCAATGCTCAAAATTCATTGTGATGACGTTATCCGGATAATCTTCACTAAACACCTGAGACTTGTCTGTTAGAACCAGTACTTTTAGCTCCAGTTTTGAAACTGCATCCATGAACGGACTGGTCCTGTAACTCGCAGAAGGTATGATTAGAATCACAGAGGGATTTGCTTGTTTCATTAGTTAGTTTAATTAAGCGCATTTGTTAAGACAACTTGGAACCGGAGGTATACCACCGTTTCCTGTATTTTGCAAGAAAGTTGAGTGTGTTATTTTACGTTAACTATGGTGGGCAACAAAGCCTTCAGAAGAATTCGAAGATAATTGGATTTGGGAAATCCTATCTTCAACTTTTGAGTTTTGCCCCGAAATGGAGTTCGGGGCTAGCACTGGGTATTATGGTCTAATTTAGAATCGTCCTTTGAATTGTCCGCTGGAGCTATTTGTTATGCGTTTTTTGCTTCTCAATTTTAATGGTTATGATCGCTATGTCCTTGTTTTTCTTAATTTACAGGACCTCTTAGTGAGCGAATATAAGCAGATACAGACTGAATCTCCTTCTCACGGAGTACGCCTTCCCAACTGGACATGGGTGTGTCTGCTATGCCTTTTTTGATGATATACAAACGTCCTTGGTCAGAATAATATTTTAAGTGTTCAGTGTCAGTGAAGTCAGCAGGCTTTTGCATGAACCCAACAGCAGCCGGACCGTCTCCTTTACCGCTCTCACCATGACAGGCTATACAGTATTTAGTAAATATTTTCTTTCCCGAAACTAGCTGTTCTTTACTGGCTGCTGGGACAGGCTTATTGTATTCATCGCCAAGTTCACGTTTTAGTCGTTGCAAGTCACAACTCTCTGTTCAACGTAAATTGAAACTTCTGCATTGTACCCGACTAAGGTCTATCCGCAGAATATCGTTCATGCGATCCATGTGACCCCCAGCGTGGCCACCTGTTTTTTCAGCATACTTGTGTTCTGGACTTGCGTAGCTAGTTGTGACCATGGATCCGATAGTAAATAGCATTGCTGTTCCGAGGGTTAATAATGTGGTTTCATAGCTTTTCCTTTATATTTAAGTTTTAGTTGAATTCTGAGCATAACATGTTATTAATATGTCACACTTAACTACTCAGCCATTCAAGATACGATTAATTCCGGAATATTTTCCTAGACCGGCGCTGGTTTCCCAACTCCATCCTTCACTGCAGTTACAATCCGGTACATGAGGTGCTTTTTCCGGAGGAAGAACTTTTATCTTTCGTCCTTTGGCTCGGAAATCCTTGAGCCCATCCAGAATCTGTTCGCGGAGTATGATCTTATCTTCGATAGATTTTGCCGCAATCTCACCCTTAGTCCGAGGGCCTCTTACTACAGGTTTATCTGATTTAAGGTATAATTTTCTCATATCATATTTATTTTCTGATGGAAAATCAGTTGTCTGCCGATTTTCGTTGCAAATTATTTCCAGTCTTTCTAAAATCCGTAGAAAACCATGGCAGATAAGAATTATCACTTCCACCAAAAGCTGACTATCCGTAAATTTACTTAGAAGTCGTAGAAAACATATTTTATTCAAATAAATCAATCAGTAAATATTTAAGAATTTAGTTTTAAGTTCTCGATTCTGCTAAAAAAAGCCATCTATATTAATAATCCAACTTGTATTAGTTATTTTTCCTTGAGATTTTGATTGGTCGAATTATTTACGAAAAACTCCGAGTTATTACACGTTTTTTGTTTCAATCGAAATATCACAAATTTGGGGTTTTTACGGATACTTCAAATCATTAATATGAAAGTATCTTTGAGGTTCTTTAAATCTCCCATCTTTTCTATCCTGAGTTTGTTCCTTTTGACTGCAGTGTTGTCAACTCCAAGGTTTGTACAGGAGGAGTCAGAAAATTCCACTAGAATCGCTACTCTATTTTTCGTGGACTTCGGGTTTACACGCGACCCCGATGAGGTTTATTCCAGGCAGGACTCATTTCAGCATTGGACTCCAAAGAAACTCAACCTGAATGAAAAGGCGCAGGGAACTGTCTGGTTTATGTTAGACCTTCCGGAGTCGTCAAAGAAGCGTGTGATTGAGGTACGTAACTTCAAGATTCTTTCTTTTGAGGCTTTTCTCAAGAGCGGGACTTCAGAAATTATCGCAATCGAATAATATTCTGCTAACCTGAGTCAGTCCCATTATTTTCCTGTAGACAGTAATCCCGGAAAGAGTAAATTCCTTTTTCTTGCTAATCAGAAAATTGGTGGACGGATCTTGGGTTTAGAGAGTCGAAAGTTGAGAGGGGAAATGTATGACCGCAGTCGCCGTAAAAGGTGGCAGGTGAAAAAACAGCCGGTATAAGCGGAATTAAAGTTCTGCTGAAGCACCAAAATGGATGCTTGTGTTAAATTATCTTACAGTTTCTATTGGAATTTTAATGGTAATAGCTAATTTCTTGCTCAAGTAAAATCCACGAATCTGTTTTCGTGGGCACTTTATTTCTTATTCCTTCCTTTACTTCAGTTCAGGACTTGTCCTTCAGAGGATTCTATCTCGATTCCAGCAACCCATTGTCCCTGAAAATCAAAATTATTTTCTTCCATCTGCTCAAAAAACCATTTTGGATCGTTTCCTTCAAGATGAATTTTGTGGGCCTGTTTGTCCTTGAATACCTGTGTATAGAGGAATACATTTTTCTGTTCAGCATTTCTGCAAACAAAAAA
>Ga0302117_10000731_pt1 | contig 14891 bp, 16 predicted proteins | sample AG5_322_MG_FD_203112 | JGI IMG/M metagenome (GOLD analysis project Ga0302117, IMG submission 203112) | Marine microbial communities from Western Arctic Ocean, Canada - AG5_32.2 | ecosystem: Environmental > Aquatic > Marine > Oceanic | place: Canada: Western Arctic Ocean | collected 2017-10-01 | reverse complement strand
AGTTTTTCCAACACCAGCCGGACCTTCAACCAGCAAAGGTTTTTGCAGTGTTTTCGCTAAATAAACCGACATTACAATAGCGGAATCTGCCACATAATTTTGCTCCTCCAGCATTTTCCGAATTTTTTCTGTATCTTCTTTGTACATTCTTGAATCCTGATTCACGTTTCGTTTTGACGGGCACAATCTTCAAGTGCGTCCCACGCCAATTTCATACATTTAATTCTACTTCGGTGTTTTTTCAAGGCAATCAAAGGTCGTAAGGAATCTAAGGATGCTGCAATTTCCTCATTGTCTTTGCGCAGACTTTCAGTAAAAACCTGGCTGATCTCGCCGGCTTCCTGCAGAGTTTTTGCTAAAATCAATTCACTCATCATCGAGGCCGAAGCCAGGCAAATAGAACATCCGCGCACCTGTGTTTTACAGTCGTGAATGGTGCCTTCAGACAAAGTCAAAGTCAACTCCAATTCATCTCCGCACAGTGGATTAAAAGCCGTGGCCTTTAAGTCCGGATTTTCCAAACGTCCAGAATTTTTTGGATGCCGCGCATGCTCCAACAGTAAATCACGATAGATTGAAGGTGTTGTCATATCATACCAAAAAAATATCTCTAGCCTGATCCAATGCGGAAATCAAATGATCAATTTCGGAGGTATTGTTGTAAAGTCCAAAACTCATCCGGACGCTCGCCGTAATGCCGAAACGTTTATGTAGCACTTGCGTGCAGTGATGTCCGGCACGCACCGCGATTCCGCTTTCGTCAAGAACCTGCGCTACGTCATGCGGATGCACATTCCGCAGATTAAAACTCAACACACCACTTCTGCCATTTGTTAACGGAGGTCCGTAAAGTTCAAGATCCTTAAACTCAGCCAATCTTTTTAAGGCATGCGTTGTCAGTTCAAGTTCATGCTGCTGAATTTCCGGCATACCGACATCCGAAAGATATTCCACTGCTGCCGCCAATCCGGCAACTTCTGCAACTGGTGGTGTTCCAGCTTCAAATTTTTGCGGAGCATCTGCCCAAGTGGAAGTTTGCCTGTCAACTTGGCGAATCATTCCTCCTCCTCCTTGAAACGGCAGCATTTCTGCGATTCGTTTATTTTTAGCGTAAAGCACACCGATGCCGGTGGGACCGTAAATTTTGTGTCCGGAAAAAGCGAGAAAATCACAGTCCCATGCCGAAACATCAATCGGCATCCGCGCCACAGCCTGAGCAGCATCTAGCAAAACCGGAACACCATAAGCGTGCGCAATTTTAACGATTTCTGCAACCGGATTCACCGTTCCTAAAACATTTGAAACTGCCGTAACCGCAAGCAGCCGGATCTTCCTCTTGAGTTTGGCTGAATCCTTCAAGGTCTCTTCCAACTTTTGCAGATCCAGACGACCGGTTCCAGATATTCCACTTTCCGGATTGACAGACCAGTAAAGAAGTTCTGCTCCAGATGTTTGCGCCGCTAATTGCCACGGCACCAAATTGGAATGGTGTTCCATTTCCGTTACCAAAATCCGGTCACCCGTTTTCAATTTTGGCTGAGCCCACGCTGAAGCAACAAGATTGATTGACTCTGTGGTTCCGCGGGTAAAAATTATTTTACCCGTATCTGCCACGCCAATAAATTTTGCGATGCTTTCCCTGCTATTTTCGTATATTTCCGTTGCCTCTTCTGCAAGAGTGTAAACACCGCGGCTGACATTGCTGTTATGTTTTTCGTAAAAATTCACCAAGGCGTCAATCACACAGTTTGGTTTTTGCGTTGTGGCCGCATTGTCGAGATAGACCAGAGGATGGCCGTTAATTTTCCTTTTGAGAATCGGGAAATCATCTCGCAGCTTTGCTGTCAACGGAGAAACTTGCATTTGTAAGTTAAAATCTGTCACAGATTTTCAAGGATAGAGCCGGAGAATTTTACATTTATTAAAGTTGAATCCATTATCGATATACCGGATTGCAAAGGATTTTTATTAATCTATTTTGTAGAGTTTTTTCCATCAGAAAAAAGGTGAATGAAAACAAAGCAACACGTTTTTTATCACCTGGGGTCTCCGGTCAAAAATTCACCCAGGAAAGACCTGTTTCAATTCCATCATCGACTTTCCGGAACCTCCGCGGCGGATCGAAACCATTTCACCAACGATACTCAAAGCAATTTCCTCTGGAGTCGTTCCGGAAAAGTCTAAACCTGCCGGTGAATGTACACGTTTCAACTCTTCGGGAGCTACGCCTTCATCGAGCAAATATTCAAAGACCAGTTTCGCACGCTTAGTGCTGGCCACCAAACCGATGTACGGACCTTGTCCCTCTAAGGCTTTTTTGATGGAGTGCTGATCGCCTTTGTGCTGAGTAACTACAACCACATAAGTAAACGGACCAACCTCCATTTGACTGAAATCGAGATCCGATGTGATCAAGCTCTCGGCCGTCGGAAACGCTTCACGTGTGGCAGCGGAATCATTGACCGTGATAGAAAAATGTACCGTGTGAGCAAGTTGTGCCAAAACTTCTGCAATGCGCCCGTGTCCGACAATCATCAATTCAGGACGAGGCATATAAGGTTCCACATAAACCTCCATCGTACCACCGCAAGGCATGCCGACTCCTAATATTTCATCATCAAGATCAAGCGGTACAATCTGGGTTTGTCCGTCCCGCAGACTTTCCAGCGCCGCTTCCCGCACGGCTTCCTCTGCACAACCACCCCCGACCCAGCCGAACAAGGTTGCACCATTCGCGTCAATGATTGATTTTGCTCCTGTTTTTGCGGATACAGAACCGGTTATTTTGATCACCGTCGCTACTGCAAACGGAACTTCAGCTGCATTCAACTCTGCTAATTTTTCAAAGTATTCGTTAGACATGTTATTTGCAAATTATTTATTTAGGTAACAAGCTTATAATCTTCCGGAGTATCAATATCTCTTAAAAGATTATCATTCTCCATGATGATTTCCCTTACAGATTGGGGATATTTGCTTACAATCCCCTTGCAGCCTTCTCCATTGTGAGCTAATAATTTATCTCTGAATTCTGCTGAAAACAATACCGGATTACCGCGCTGTCCTTGAAAAACAGGCACAATAATCAGTGAACTTTCTGTACGCCGGAAATCAGTAAATGCTTGAATTAAACGGTTGAAGTCAGAGGTTTCAGCGAAAGGCAGATCTGCGAGGCAAATCATCAATCCCACACTTTCCATAGACGCAGCATTTACGCCGGACTGAATTGAAGTGGTCATGCCTTTTTCGTAGCAGGTATTTTCCACAAATCTCAGCGTTTGATCCTGCAAAACTGCTTTTATTTTTTCTGCTTCGTGCCCAAGCACAACCAGTACAGCATCTGCTGCTGAGGCACAGACAGATTTAACAAATTTTCGGATCAGCACTTCTGAGCCAATCTGCAGCAGAAGCTTGTTTTGCGTTCCCATTCTCCGTGACTCACCGGCAGCCAGGATGACGGCGGAAATCATTGGTAGCAAATGCTAAAATTACGCCGGCAGTTTTTCATTCCAACTCTACTTTTTTGACGAGTTTCTTTTTAAGCTCAGACATAATAACTGAACCAATAAGTGAGGCGGCTTTTACCGGTTCTGCTTCTGTTGAATTCGTGCCTGCTGTGGCTTCTCCATTTTCCTGTGCCAGCAAGTTGCAAAAGTTTTGAATGAATTGCTCAAAGAGTTTATTATTCACGGCTTCTATCATCCGGGCACCGAATTGAGCAATCCGGCCTGTGATTGAGACAGACATAATACACGTGACTTCTGTACGTTCCTCAAGTGCTTTGAGACTGAGCGACATTATCATGGTTGCTCCACCTTTCCCACTGATATCTGCTCCCTTTCCCTCCATCGCCATTTCGTAAGTTGAACTGTCCCGTTGAGTGAATTCGACTTTGCCGTTAAATTTTGCTGTCACCGGACCTATTTTAATGGTGACTTTACCTTTGAAATGATCTTCGTCAAGAACCTCTGTAAGTTGTGCTCCCGGAACACAAACCACTACTTGTTGCGGATCGTTCAAAACAGACCAGACCGAATCAATGTCTGCACCGACTTGAAAAGTTTTGGTTGAGCTAACTTCCATTTTTATTTTGTTCCAAAAATACGATCACCGGCATCTCCCAAACCTGGTAAAATGTAGGCATGTTCATTCAGTTTTTCATCAACTGCCGCAGTGTAAATAGGCACATCTGGATGTGCCTTGCTGAAATATTCAATCCCTTCCGGCGCAGAAAGCAGGCTGACAAAACGAATATTTTCAGCACCGTTTTCCTTTAATCTCGTTACCGCAGCCGCTGAAGAATGTCCCGTGGCCAGCATCGGATCCAGTGCCAGCACAAGACGCTGATTGATTAAATCCGGCAGTTTCATGTAATATTCAACCGCGACCAGAGTTTCCGGATCACGGTAAAGACCGATGTGTCCAACTCGCGCTGACGGGACAAGATCCATAAAACCATCCAGCAAACCATTGCCTGCTCTTAAAATCGAAACCAGACAGAGCTTTTTTCCTTCCAGAAAAGGAGCCTCCATTTTCATTAATGGAGTCTCTATTTCTTGATAAATAAGCGGTAAATCTTTGGTAACTTCATATGCGAGCAAGGTGCCGACCTCACGTATCAAAGCCCGAAAATTATGAGTGGAGGTACTTTTTTTACGCATCAACGAAAGCTTATGTTGCACCAGCGGGTGGTCAATAACATGTAAATTTTCGTGCATCAGAGTCTCCTTTTAAATTGATTAAATGTTTAGTGTTGAAGATCCGTTACAGTACACCCCCAAAATGAGAACAGCAAACTGTAAACCATCAACGGGTTGGATTTGCTCAAACCTGTTTATCTTCCTGACGTTGTTCCGCACTCAAACGCCCAAGCGAATATTCATTTAAATCAACAAATTTCATATATTTCGCCAATAACGGTTGAGCCACTTCTACTTTCCTGAACATTTCCTGGGCAATCCTTCGGTAACCGGTATGACCCTGCGGAGTGCTGCGAATTTCCGTCAGCCAAATCAGCGCCCGCAAATTAATATGAACGTACCAGCGAATGTTGTAGCTCATTGGTACCACATATTGTGCTTCATGCGGAAATTCTTTTGCTATCGTTTCAAACGCATCTGCTGCGCGGGACATTGTCTGGTGATACTCTACACCTAAACTGGCATCTTCTATTTCATCAGGAGTATCATAACCATAACGTGTTGTTAGCGGTTGACGCTCCTGAGTGAGCATCCGGTGACGTTGTAAATCGCGATACATGCCATAATCACCTAAAATATCAAAAGTATAAAATGCCATTTCCAATCCCCGCTCCGGTTTATGTCGCCTGTGTCCTCTTAAATCAATCGTCTGTTTGAGCAGTCTTGTTTTTGCTGTTTCCGGCATTGATCTGACACTTTCCCGTATTTGCTGCAATGTCAATCCGGAGTGAGTGTATAGTAATGCAGCTAGCAGTTTTGTTTCTGCTTCCTGATCATAATCTATCAAACGCACAGATTCTGAAGATTCTGCTGTTAACTCTCCTAAGTGTGTCGAAGCGAAATTTCGAAGGAGTTCTTGCTGTGCCATAGCGAAATTGCGATAATCCTGAAAATACCGATGTTCTTCGCCAGCACGCCTTACAAACGAAGGGATAACTTTTGAAAGTTCTTCGTACGAAAATTGAGCAATTTGATTCAACTCGCCAAACGGTTCCGATCTCAATTTTGTAATCAGAGTTTCAAAAAATCGACCGTTTCCAAAAACACCCATGTTTGTCAGCGTTGAAGCAGGTAAGAGTCCGCGGATAATGTCATAAGCACGTGCAACCACAGAACGTTCGTAAGCGGCCTGGCTTATTTGCGGATCACGAGGCATTAACTTTCGGACGTGTGCTCGTATTGGTTCAGTGAAACGGACATAGGTTTCAAACAAATTCCGGCAAGTCTCGAGATACAAATCCCTGTGCTCAGAATTCAACAAAGTCGGCTCCTGATAAAAGCGGAATTCCTCATTTCCTGAAGTTGTCTTTATTTTATCCGCAAAACTGACGTAACGAGTAGATTTTTCTAAAGGAGAACCGCCGATGCGTGAATCCTGGACGGTTTTGGTAGCAAGTATAGAAATGTTTTCCAGTGCCAAGTGCGCACCGCCCAGTTCACCAATTGAATCATCTCCATATCCATCCAAAATTCTGTCATAAAAATTGTGCGCGGATTCGATGGCGAGTTTGGATTTTTCAGCGGAATCGGGATTTTCTGCTCCGGCTTGAATTTCAGAAAATTTGGATTCTTTCTCCTGAATAAAATCTCTGAGCAGTAATGAACGGAGTCCGAGAGTTGAGCGGGAATAACGGGAAAAAAGAGCCCCCTTGATCACCTCCGGAAGATTGGTGAGGGCAAAAATGGAACGGTCTGTGTTGCTAACATAAGAAGAGAGTATTTTCTTTTCTTCAGTCGTGAAAACTTCGTTAGAGGAATCCATGAAATATTTTAGCTCGCCGGCACCCCTTGAGAGTTGGGTAAGGCTTCCTGCTGATTGGAGGGAGACGGGAGGTCATAATCTTCATACTTGGGATTAGAGTGAGCTTTTGGATCATAATTGTCTCTTAGCAAGTCTCTTGTAAAATCAAATGTTTGACGTGAAGTATAAGCCATTGAAATAACACCTGTATCCATTCTAATTGCGTCTTTAGGGCATGCTTCAACGCAGAGACCACAGAAGACACAGCGCAGTTCATCAATATTAAAAACGACAGGATATTTCTCAACTGAAAGGTCAGGATGTTCACCGGCTTCTATGTGAATGCATTTTGACGGACAAACTGTTTCACACATGTAGCAAGCAACACAACTTAGAAAACCGTTTTCACGCCGAGTCAGACGGTGACGTCCACGCCAACGTGCAGAAACATGACGCTTTTCTTCCGGATAATTGATAGTCACAACATCTCTTGAACCAAAAAGATTGCGCCAAAAATGCTTAACGGTGAGTCGAAAACCTACATAAAGCGCTGGAAAGTATAATGCTTCCCTAACTCCGTCGAGCCTGTTAACTTGTTTTACCTTTAATTCCATGAACCCTCCAATAAACAATATTATTTAATTTTCAACATTATAAACAGTATGTTATTATGGCGCCAGACGCTCAATGCTCCATTCTTCCGCCGTTTTGGTATACAAAAAACGGTCGTGCAGTCGGTTGGGACAACCCTGCCAAAATTCAAAATTATCTGGTTTAATCCTGTAACCTCCCCAAAAATCGGGTAGTGGTATTTTGCCTTTTGCAAATTTACGTTTAATTTCGTCTAGCTTCATTTCCAATATTTTTCTTGAAGTCAAGACTGAGCTCTGATCTGAAACCCATGCTCCAAGTTGACTTCCGCGAGGTCGGCTCAAGAAATATTTTAGGGACTCGCTTGTCTCAATTTTTTCCGCTACTCCGTTTATGCTTACCTGACGTTCCATTGCTACCCAATTAAAGAGCATTGCCACATTTGGATTTTCCTCAATCTGAGTTGCTTTCCTGCTTTTATAATTGGTGAAAAAAACAAATCCATTTCCATCAAACAGCTTCAACAGAACAGTTCTCAACATCGGAGCACCTGACTTTCCAACAGTTGCCAGACTCATGGCATTCGGAATTGGTTCCGCGGTGTTTGCTTCCTCAAACCATGCTTCAAACTGCAAGAACGGATCAGAATTTAACTGTTCTTTGGTCAGTCCGCCGCTCTCATAACCCTGACGCATAAATGATAAGTCCATTAATTACTCTTAAAACTTTTTATTACTGTATGGTTCATCCAAAAGCAAGAATCACAAATGCGGTAACAAAGACGTTTGCCAGCGACAACGGTAGTAGTTTTTTCCAGCCGAGAGCCATTGTCTGGTCAAAGCGGAATTTAGGAACTGTCCAGCGTAACTGAATTTGAAACCAACAGAAAAACACAGTGAAAATGGAAAACTTGATCACCTGCAAAATTGTCACGATCCACTGTGGAGCACTCTCCCACAAGTGTAACCAGGGTATATGATAACCGCCAAAAAAGAGGGTCGTGATTAAGGAAGCAACACCGACAAGTGCTACATATTCCGCCAGCATAAAAGCCGACCAGCGCATTCCGGAATATTCCAGAAAATAGCCGGCAACAATTTCAGATTCACCTTCAGGTGCATCAAACGGAGCACGTTTAGTTTCTGCTACCAAGGCCGTAAAAAAGAGTACAAATCCGAGAGGCTGCGTAAAAACACCCCACATCGGAATTAAATTTCCGAACCAGTATTCATTTTGTCCATCAACAATTCCACTCACACGCGTAGTCCCGTAAACCATGAAAACACCCATCAAAGACAGACCCATAAAGACTTCATAGGAAATCATTTGTGCTGAAGCACGGGTACCTCCAAGTAAAGCAAATTTACTGTTGGAACTAGTACCGGCCAGAACTGCACCATAAACACTGAGTGAAGTGATCGCAAAAATGAAGAGTAAGCCGGGTTCTATATCTGTCACCTGAAAAGTAAAATCTCCGATTGGAGCGGCAAGTGGTATGATCGCAAAAGTAGCAACTCCAGCAATCAATCCAAAAAACGGTGCAATCAAGTACAAAAATCCGTCTGCTCCTTTAGGCATCGTATCTTCCTTAAACATGGATTTCAGACCATCCGCGGCAAGATGCAGAGCTCCATGTCCGGTAAAACCACCAATGTTGGCTCTGTTAGGACCAACACGATCCTGAATCATCGCGCTCCATTTACGCTCCATCAGCGTCAGTACAGTGCCCAAAGGCATGGCAAACATCAGGATTATCACCACAATTTTTATGATGGCGAGTACTGCCGGAATCATGATTATTTCAAGTAACATTTCCACTTCTAATCCTTTTTTTGTTGCTTAAGTAACATTCTCGAGCTCAGCAGCCTGTTTTCTCGCCAAGCGAGGCGATGGCATCCCTAAAGCGAGCAATTATATTGATTTAAAATTTTCAACCTTATCTTCTAACAATTTAATCTAAATTTTTATATCAGTATTTATCTGTGCTAATAGCCAAATGACACGGATTATCAGCAAGCAGAAGATTTAACGATCCAATTCACCGCCGATCATGTTGACTGATCCAAAAATAGGTACAATGTCTGCGACATAATGACCAACTGTCATGGCCGGCATGGCCGCGACTAAATTAAAACAAGGTGGACGCATCCGAACCCGAACAGGATCGCCGCTACCATCTGAAACCAGATAAAATCCCATTTCACCATTACCACCTTCAACTGGCATATAGATCTCGCCGGCAGGAGGTTGGTGGCCTTCCATGACCAGTTTGAAGTGATCAATCAGTCCTTCAATATTTCCGTAAACATCTTTCTTGTCTGGATAGTGCATCATCCGCTCATCGGTCATATAAGGACCTTCCGGCATTTTGTCTGCAGCCTGTTCAATGATAAGAATGCTTTGTCTAATTTCTTCCATCCGTACCAAAAAACGGTCAAAACAATCTCCGACACTTCCTACAGGAATTTCGAAATCCAGTTCATCATAAACGGAATAAGGATCTGCTCTCCGGACATCATAAGGAATTCCACAAGCCCGCAACAACGGTCCGGTGAACCCAAATGATAAGGCGTCTTCTTTGCTGAAAGATCCGACATCTTTGACTCGGTCAATGAAAATTTTATTGCGTGTAAGCAGCTTGTCGCATTCGCTCATGACATCTTTCAACTTTGCCAAACGATCAGCGAGATCGCTCAAAAAACCATCCGGAAGATCATTTGCATTTCCGCCGAAACGCGTCCAGTTTGTCGTCAGACGTGCCCCCGTCATTTCTTCAACGAGTTCCCAAAGATATTCACGAGCTTTAATAAACCAAAGAAAAAAGGTAAATGCACCAATCTCCATTGCTACTGCCCCAAGACATGTCAGGTGATCGGTGATGCGTGATATTTCACCCATGATCACCCTGGTGAATTCCGCACGTCTGGGTGCTTCAATTCCATAGAGTTTTTCCACTGCCATCGAATAACCGATATTATTCAGCAAAGGAGAAACGTAATTCAGGCGGTCAGTATAGGGAATGATCTGAATCCATTTGGAATTTTCTGATTCCTTTTCAAAACCGCGATGCAGATATCCTATTTCAGGATCCATCCCGACAATCAATTCTCCATCCAGATGAGTGGTGAAGCGTACAATTCCGTGCATGGCCGGATGAGCCGGGCCAATTTCGATACTCATAATTGAGGCAGAAAAATCTTCTCCGGATGAATTCCCATCAATCCGAGACTGAATAGCGTTCAAGTCAGTCATGTGTGCCTCCCGTATGTGTGACGTTCTTCAACTTCTTTGAGTTCCAGCAAAGGCTGTTGTTTATCAATCGGATAGTCCTTACGCAGCGGATGTCCTTCAAACTCTTCATACATCAAAATCCTTCTCAAGTCCGGATGTCCCTCAAATTGAATGCCGAACATGTCAAAACATTCTCGTTCATACCAATCTACTGCTTTCCACAAATGGTGGATTGATGCAATTTTACAATCATCTTCTGCTAAGCGAACCTTCAGCCTTAAACGTCTGGCATGGGTCAAGGACTTAAAATGATAAACCATTTCGAAACGTGGAGTCTCTTTCATTTCAAGTCGATCAACTGCGGTCAAATCCATCATAATCTCAAACGAACAACGTGAATCATCCCGTAAAAAACGGCAGACAGACTCAAACGCATCCCGTTCTATCATAACAGTTTCATCTCCACGGTGAGCATGAAATCCTGTGACTGCATCCGGAAATTCATCCTGCAGCAGAGTCGTTAATTCACCTGCTTCCGGAGATACTTCCGTTTCCTTTGTGGAAATTTCTTCACTCATTATTTTTTTAAAGCTTTAATTTTAGTTAAAAACAAGTGTTATTCTTCTTTAAGAGCAGCTTTATCTTTCTGCATTTTTGGAGAGTCATAACCAATATGCGGACTGACATTGACGAAATCATCAGAATAGCTGAATCCCGGTTTACTGAGACGATTACTTTTAGGATTTTGCTGATTCTCAAAGACTTCTTTTTTGGAAATTTCAAAATATCGATTAAGCTGATCCACTTTTTGATCTTTGTGCCTGATTGCAGTTGGAGTGATCCCGTTGGCCTTTGGACCGTCATGCTGAATACTGTTTTGCAACTCCATAAGTCCGTCGAGCACTGCTTCAGGACGAGGAGGACATCCTGCAATATAGAGGTCAACCGGAATCAAGCGGTCAATCCCCTGCAGGACAGAATAATTTTGATAAAAACCTCCTGAAGAAGCACATGCGCCAAAAGCTATCACCCATTTAGGGTCCGCCATTTGATCGTAAATAGTTTTCAGAATAGGTGACATCTTATGCGTGATGGTTCCAACCACCCAGAGGACATCCGCCTGTCTTGGAGAAAATCTGGGGATTTCCGCGCCAAAACGGGCAATATCATAATGGGAACAGGCCGCGGCCATGTACTCCATTCCGCAGCAAGCTGTTACAAAAGGATATTGAAAGAGGGAAAACTTTCTGGACCAGTTGACCACACTGTCAAATGTTGTGCTTTTAAAACCACCATAATCTGTATCCATTTTAGCTCCTGTTAAGTTAACATTATTTGATGTTCCTGGATTCATCTCTTGTCTAAGATATAATCTTTAACAACATTTTTCAGTACTTGAACAATTTCATTCGTTGAGTAAGCAAATGCAAAAAGATTGGGGCTCATACTTTATTTTTGCGAAATGCCATCTCCATTTTTTGCAATAGTCGTTTGCAGCTAAGCCAAGTTAATATTTATTATCTGCAGTTTGTATCATAGTGAAATTGCGGAGATACTTTATTTCAATTCAATTTCCACAAAGACAAACTCGTGATCATTCTGGTTGACCACATTATGCTTAACGCCTTTTGTACGTGAATAAGAAACTCCGGAAACTAATTCAGCAACGAATTCCTCAGTTTCTGTTTCGATATTCAGTTTCCCTGTAGTTTGAGGCACAACAACATAATCATACTCGTGTCTATGCCAGGTTGTTTCTGCGCCCGGAGCAAACTTCCATTCGGTAACGATTACTCGATCATTCTCTAGTTGAACTGTTGGAATTGCGGTCTTTCTTGATTCACTCATACTTATTCCCACTCCAACGCGCCCTTTTTCCAATCGTAGGCCAACCCCAGAACCAGTATGCTCAGAAAGACCGAACTGGCTGTAAAGCCAAACCAGCCTAATTCACGCAACTGCACTGCCCAGGGATAGAGAAAAACAACCTCTACGTCAAATATGAGGAAGACCAATGCAGTCATATAAAACTTGACGTCATATCGATGTCCTTCCATCCCGTCTCTCAGGAACCCTGATTCGAAAGGAGTCATCTTAGCCTCGCCTCTCAATTTCGGCCCCAAAAAAAGTCCGATGCAACTGAAGGTTCCAGCCAGAATAACACCCAGAACAATCATGATTAATATAGGCAGGTAACCGGATGCAATTGTCATAATTATAGTATTGCTAAAAAGTCTCTTCGTTAGCTAAATAAACGCTGTACTGATTAGAAAATTATTCCACTCAAAGCGCAGTTTGTCAATTCATTTCAGGTATTTTCAACGTACCGTCACCCCTGGATTTACATGATCCGGTGCCTCAATCAAAACCAGTTTACCTTTATCATCTGAAAAAAGAATCATACCTTCAGAAACTTCTCCCATCAATTTAACCGGTTTGAGGTTTGCCACAACCAACACACGCCTGTCAGTTAATTCTTCAGCTGTATAAAATTCTGCTGCTCCGGAAACAATCGAACGTAAACGTCCCTCGCCCAAGTCCACCTCAGAACAGAGCAGCTTAGCCGACTTTTCAAGTTTCCGGCAAGTTTTGATATGACCGACTTTCAATTCCATTTTCTGAAAATCATCAAACGCAAACCATTCTTTGCTCTCATCAGCAGTTGTGCTTACTTTTTCCCTAGTTTGTGTTACTTCTGAAGCGATTTTTTCCTCAACCAAAAGCTTCATTTTAGGAAACAACGGTTTTGGTTCAGGCATTTCAGTGCCTGATTTCAATAATCCAGGAGTGAGCTTATCAAACGCTATCTTCTCTGTTCCAAGTCCAAGAGCTTTACGTGCCTCACTCATTTTTTCCGGCATCACAGGATCGAGCAGGCCAACCAGAATTCTTGTCATATCGAGCGCAGTGTATAGTACTGTCCCCAGACGTTCACGATCTTCCGGCTGCTTAGCCAGGCTCCAAGGTTTGCAGCTATCTATATATTTATTGACCTGACTGCTGAGCCACGCCACTTTCTCCAGTGCACGATGCGGCTGAAAAGCAAGAATATATTCCCGGAAAGTTTTCACACCTTCGATGAAGGTATTACGCAGATTTTCTTCAGCTTCCCCAACTTCACTTAAAGGCGGTACACAACCATCAAAGTTATTACGGCTCATGCTGATTGAGCGGTTGAGCAGGTTACCAAAGTTATTGGCTAAATCTCCGTTGTAACGAGTTACCGCCAACTCCTCAGTAAAATTTGCGTCCTCCCCGAAACTCATGTCCCGCAACAAAAAGTACCGTAAAGCATCTACACCAAGTTGATCTTTCATGGCTAATGGATCAACCACATTTCCGAGAGACTTGCTCATTTTGCTGCCTCCCACCACCCAGTGACCGTGAACCACCAGTTTTTTAAAAACAGGCAACCCCGCGGCTTTGAGCATGCACGGCCAGTATATTCCATGTGTTTTCAGAATATCCTTGCCAATCATGTGGTGCACGTTCGGCCAGTACTTTTTATACTTTTCACCATCAGGCCAACCAAGTGCACTCGCGTAATTCAGCAGTGCGTCAAACCAGACATAGGTGACAAAGTTTTTATCAAAAGGCAGTTCAATACCCCATTCCAGTCGGCTTTTAGGACGAGAAATACACAAGTCCTGAAGAGGAACTTTAAGAAACTGAGTCAGTTCATTGCGATAACGCCCAGGATAAACCCAGTTTTCATTTTGCGCTAATTCTTTTTCCAACCAGTCCTGATAAGCACTCATGCGGAAAAAATAATTTTGCTCTTTATAGAGTTGCGGAGGATTTTGATGATCCGGACAATTGCCGTCCACCAACTCACTTTCATCCATAAAACGTTCACAGCCAACACAATAAAGGCCTTCGTATTCTTTTAGATAAATCTCACCTTGATCGTAAATTTTTTGTAATATCTGTTGAACACAAACTTTATGTTCAGGATCAGTTGTGCGAATAAACTGATCATTTTCTATATGCAGTTGCGGCCACATGTCACGAAATTCCTGGCTGATCTTATCCACAAATTCCTGCGGTTCAATTCCGGATTTTGCAGCTGATTCTACAATTTTTTGCCCATGCTCATCCGTTCCGGTTAAGAAATAAGTATCTGCCCCAAACAGTTTCCTAAAACGTGTTAACACATCCGTTGCGATCGTCGTGTAAGCATGTCCAATGTGTGGATGGCTGTTGACGTAGTAAATTGGGGTGCTAATGTAAAATATGTCGCTCATTCTGGTTGAGTCTCTAGTAACTTTTCAAAAAAGTCTAATAAACAATGATGTTTTTCTACTTCCGGGCATGTGTGCTTTTTACCATCAGAGGCAGGTCAAGCACTGGGAAATTTAATTTTTGAATCTTCAGGAAGCGGACTGAAAAGCACGAGCGTTTTTCCAATAACCTGAATTACTTCAATCTCCGTCTGTTTGGAAATTTCTTCAGCACATTCTTTTTTTGACAAAGGACAACTGTCCAGCACCTTGCATTTGATTAACTCATGATCAAGCAATTGGGATTCAATCTCACGTCTGGTTTCAGGAGAAAGACCTTGTTTACCAAGGTTCACCAGAGGTTTAAGAGGATGCGCCAAAGCACGCAAATATCTTTTTTGTTTTCCT
>Ga0302117_10000729_pt1 | contig 14898 bp, 6 predicted proteins | sample AG5_322_MG_FD_203112 | JGI IMG/M metagenome (GOLD analysis project Ga0302117, IMG submission 203112) | Marine microbial communities from Western Arctic Ocean, Canada - AG5_32.2 | ecosystem: Environmental > Aquatic > Marine > Oceanic | place: Canada: Western Arctic Ocean | collected 2017-10-01 | reverse complement strand
TGCTAAACCTAGTCTCTACTCAATCTCTAAAATTAAATTAAAATCCCCACCCAACCTTTAGAGCAGTGGCCCACTTATCTCATTTAATTAATAATTAATAATATGGCTGGCACATATGGGTCTCCATATTTTCGCCCCTATGGGGCGATGCGCTAAATGAGACATGGTTTCTCAGCAATTCCAATAGAGTAGCGCTGTGTAAGGCCTCATTGTGGCAAGCAAACGCCGACTTACACTGGTTCTCGCCACCCTACTGCTAATCGCAAGTTTAGCGGCGATTGCGGATGATAACCACGTTGAATCATCGAAGTCTAGCAACGAATATTTAGAATCGGAGAATTACTTTTCAACAAACGCTAGAAGCGAGACACAAATCACACTCTCAGTGTGGTACACCTTCTCTTCTGAGAGTAAGGAAGAAGAGACTTATTTGGACGCTATTGCGGGTTTTGAGCAAGCAAACCCACACATCACAGTGGAATCAACAATGGTCCCATATGGTAATGCAGACCAACTTTTCATGACCGCTGCCCAGGGTGGAGAAGCCCCCGACCTAGTTCGTCTTTCTAGTGACCAACTTGGGAAAATAGGAGAGGTCAGAGTAGATGGTTACCCACTATTGGAAGACTTACGGCCTCACTTAACTCCTAATCAACGTGACCAGTTTGACCAGCGCGCAGTAACGGGGATGTACTACGGAGAATCCTTACTGGGTATTCCTGCTAGCCAAGATTGCCTCTCATTAGTGTACAATAAAGCCATTTTTGATGCTCAAGGGATGGACTACCCTGATGATAATTGGACTACTGATGATCTACTCTCAGCCGCTGAAAACCTAACTTATGGCGATGTCAAAGGACTTGCATTACCGGTCAAAGTGGCTTACTGGTGGTTCCCATTCCAGGAAGGTTTTGGTGGTCATCTGTTTGATGAAAGCGGTAATCCAACTTTAGATTCCAACGGTTCTGCTGCAGCTGTGGATTGGTTATTCGATTTAGAGAAAGAACATGATGTAGTCGCAACCGGTACGCAAATAGAATCAATGAAATCACAATTTATCACATCCAAGGCAGCAATGATTGTTGATGGTCCTTGGAATTGGGCAACATACGAATCTAGCCGCCTCAACATAGGCCAGTCACTGTTGCCAATTGTTGAGCAGAGTGGACTGCGAAGTTCACCACTAGTCACTTACAAAGGATGGTCAGTAACAAAACAGAGTACTCAGAAAGTCGCATCTACTGACCTCGCATTGTGGTTATCTTCGCCATCTGTTCAGCGTGATTTCGCTCTTGATACTTACACAATGCCGACTTCAATTGAGTTGTACACCGACCCGCAAATTACCGGAAACAACGTTGTTTCAGGGTTTTTAGCCCAAGCACAGCTTGGCACACCTGCACCGACAACAAGAGGGATGGCTTTGGTCTATGGCCCACTAGGGACTGCCTTTGAGCAGGTCTACACCGACGCTTCAACATCACAACAAGCATTGGGTGGGGCAAATACTGAACTGATTAATTTGCTAGCAGAATCTCAACAAGCAGAACCTTCTCAACTTGTTGAGGGATATCGAACTATCAGTATTTCATTCAATGATGAAAGTGGATACGACTTGTATCGTATTTCTTTTGACGGTGATGAGCATTCAACCTATCCCAACAATGCCGATTGTTTCAACATTGGAAGCCAATGGAACTGCAACCTAACAGGAATGACACCAGGTAAAATGCACAATATTTTGGTCATTGGTGATGGACTCAACGGAACGTCGGCATCTACCACTTTATTGACAATGAATATGTCAAGTGAGGTGCAAGATGAAGTCCCCCCTCCAGCAGATACATCCCCTATTCTGTTCGCGGTGGGTTCAATCGTTTTTTCACTCATCGCTCTACTTTCATTCCTGCGTTGGCGTGATGCACGTGCTGGAAAAACTCGTTCTAAACTCGCCCACTTTTATGTCGCACCAGCGCTTGTCGCGCTAGCAGTTCTCACTTTTTATCCGGTTTTATACGGAATCTGGCTATCTTTCACCAATGCCGACCAAACCCACTTAGGAGAACAAACTTGGGTCGGCCTTGCTAATTTCGTGGAAGTTTTTACTGAGTCTGGATTTATCAGAGTCACTCTTTTCACGCTGATTTGGACCGTTGTGAACGTTACCGCACATATTGGACTTGGCCTGTTACTTGCGATACTCCTGAATAACAAACATGTGAGGGGAAGGGTTGCTTATCGTACCATACTTCTCTTACCTTGGGCAATACCATCGTACATCTCCGTACTAGTGTGGCGTGGTATGCTAGAACCCGCTGGGCTTGTCAATGACATTCTTGGCACGGATTTCAATTTCTTAGCAGACCCAACTGGTGCAAAAGCGCTAGTCATCATGGTCAACATTTGGCTTGGAGTACCTTTCATGATGATGTCACTTAGTGGGGCTTTGCAATCGCTTCCTCAAGAAATGTATGAGGCTGCAGAACTTGATGGAATCTCTAGTTGGCGACAGTTCCGACATCTGACCCTCCCTAACTTAAAATCGGCTATGGTACCACTTTCATTGCTTGGATTTATTTGGACATTTAATATGTTCAACGTCATCTATCTGATGACCGATGGTGGACCTGATCTCTACTTTGGCGAGCCTGGTTCAACTGATATTCTCATCACTTATGTTTATGATATTGCCTTCAGAGATGGCGCTTATGGTGTAGCCGCAGCATGGTCGGTTGTCATCTTCCTGATGTTACTAGGGTTCTCAGTAGTTTACATGAAGCAAACCAATGCAACGGAGGCGGTTGCATGAGTGAGGATTTGGCGAAAAAGCACTACCGACCGGTAGAACTCTCAACTCTACGAACTTGGATAATTACTGCTATTTTCGTAAATGTTGCAATCATCCCAATTGAATGGTTGCGAACAGGTGATGGCGCAATGCTTTCAATTCTTGATGTTGCTATTCTAGCAATACTGTTGATGATGTTCCCTGAACAGCAAGAAAACGCTAAACGTGATTTCGCGATTCTTGTTGCTGGCGTAGCAATGATTTCAGCGGTTCTCCGCTTGGCTACGTCTGACCTAGTAATCTTTGATTTCTGGGCTAGAGGTTGGCTTCTTATTCCAGCAGCGATTTCAATTTGGTGGATTTCATCACCACATGTTTCTGCTTGGGTAAAAGGCACTATGACAACTGAAACTGCTGCTAAAGGGCTTGCAAGAAATAGACACCTCTCACCGAAACTATCAGCTCTTGGAGTCCACATCATCTTACTACATGCGGTTGTATTAGTCCTCATACCAGTCATTTGGATTCTTGATATTGCACTCTCGCCGGGAAACACACTAGGCAGTGCATTGTTTGACCAATTTAGTACTGAACATTTCTCTAAGATATTACATGGTGAATCGTTCTGGGTTTGGTTGCGTAATTCAATTATTGTTAGTGTAGGCACCACAATACTTGGCCTTGCATTGGCAATACCTGCTGGTTATGCCTTCAGCCGATTCAAATTTAGTGGGCGTGAACCTGCTATGTTCTCCTTCCTATTGGTTCAGATGTTCCCCGGAATCATCATCTTAGTTCCTTACTTTTTAGTAATGAAATCACTTGGCCTCCTTAATTCATGGCTGGGTTTAGTTTTGGCATATTCAGTTACTGCCTTGCCTCTTTGTGTATGGATGTTGAAGGGCTTCTTTGACACAATCCCTAAGGAATTAGAAGAGGCGGCTATCCTTGATGGATGTAATCAGGCTCAAGTGTTTAGAAAAGTTATCCTCCCTCTTTCAATACCTGCAGTTGCTGTCACTGCGCTGTTCTCATTTTTAGCGGCGTGGAACGAATTCCTCCTCGCTCTAACCTTCAACACATCTAATGAAATGTACACTCTCCCAGTAGGTCTTGCATCAATGATCTCTTCAACCAGTCAAGCATGGGGGGACTTTGCAGCAGCATCAATTTTAGTCAGTATCCCCGTAGTTTTACTGTTCATTCTTTTCCAAAGATTCCTTATTGAGGGTCTTTCTGCTGGAGGAGTAAAGGGGTGATGAAATGGTCGAAGTGAAATTCGAAAATGTAACAAAGAGATATGATGATGGTACTGTCGCGGTGAATAAACTGAGTATAACCGTCCACGATGGTGAATTTTTAGTGCTAGTTGGGCCGAGTGGCTGTGGTAAATCAACTAGTCTGAGAATGCTTGCTGGACTAGAAGATGTAACTGATGGTCAAATCACAATTGACGGGAATGTAGTCAATGATTTGGCCCCAGGTGCTCGTGATGTAGGGATGGTATTCCAAGGATACGCACTTTATCCACACATGACTGTTTCAGAAAACCTCTCCTTTGGATTAAGGATGGCAAAAGGGGATGCAAAACTCTCGAAAGAGGAGATTAAAGTAAGGATTGACGACGCGGCGAGTTTACTCGGGTTGACTGAACAACTAGACAAGAAACCAAAGGAATTGTCTGGTGGACAGCGCCAACGTGTAGCACTGGGCAGAGCATTGGTTAGACGCCCAAAAGTTCTGCTAATGGACGAACCACTATCAAATCTTGACGCGGATTTAAGAAATCAGATGCGAACTGAAATCCGGCGCCTACATGATGAATTAGGGACAACAACAGTTTATGTCACGCATGACCAGATTGAAGCGATGACATTAGCGGATAGAATAGCGATAATGGATGGCGGCGAATTACAACAACACGCACCGCCGCTAACCGCTTACAATGAACCTGCAAATGATTTTGTGAAGGGTTTCTTGTGTAAGCATATAGACGAAATAGTTGAAACAGCAAACAATATCTTCCAGAAGGAGTGAGACTCAATGCGTAAGGCAACTTTGTTGGTGATTCTGCTAATCATTGCCTCGTTACCTAGTCCCACGACAGCAGATGAAAACCCAGTTCGTCAACGCTCAAACATGACTGAGTTTACTTGGTTAGGTTCGGCAACAACCGTGCAAGTTTCAGGTGAGTGGGATGATTGGCAAGTCCGAACTGATTTAGTAGAGAATAATGGGTCTTGGAGTGTTGAACTCAATCTTAACCCCGGTATGTATTGCTACAAACTTATCATTGATAATAATTGGATTTTCGACCCTTCCGAACCATACCGCGGTTATTGTGAGACTTTTGAGAATAGTATTGTTAGAGTGCAAAATGCTTCAATTCCGATGTTCACCCATGAAATTAATAATCAAAATTTGACTGTCTACTGGCATGCTGGAACTAGCGGCGGTGGACCGGACTATACCCCATCTGCTTTGGCTAACAGCACGTGGGATTCTCAGACATGGACATGGAGCCTTGACCTGTCAAGCCTACCTAATGGAAAGAATACCCTACACATCAACGGAGAGGATGTTGATGGAAATATAGCCGATGATTTATTACTACCATTTTGGAATGGGCCACAAGCAGATTTCGTTTGGGAAGATGCTCTCATTTACATGATAATGACCGACCGCTTTGTCAACGGTAATAATTCAAATGACCCACTTTCAACGGGTGCTGCCCAAGGCGCAGATTGGATGGGTGGAGATTTCGCAGGCATTACTCAAATGATTCGCTCAGGGCATTTCACAAGTCTTGGTGTCAATGCACTATGGTTGACCCCTTTCAACTCAGCAGCAAATGGCACCGGTACAAGTTCAGATGGACAGCACGAAGTTTCAGCCTATCATGGATATTGGCCTGTTGAGCCACGTGGAATTGATTCACGATTGGGAACTGATGCTGAGTTGCATGAATTAGTGAATGCTGCACATGATGCTGGGATCCGTATAATGGGTGATTTTGTTGTAAATCACGTGCACGAAGACCACCCCTACTACTCCGATAACCCAGAGTGGTTCAACCAAGGCTGTCTGTGTGGTGAAGCAAATTGTGACTGGACTGAACACCGCCTTGACTGCTTGTTCAGATCATACATGCCAGATGTCAATTGGCGTGAGAGAAATGCTAGTGAACAATTCATTTCTGACGTGATGTGGTGGATGGAAACATTCGATCTTGATGGTGGGCGAATAGATGCTGTCAAGCATGTTGAAGACCTTGCGATTACAAATCTAGCAGTACGCATCAATGAGAGATTTGAAACGGCTGGAACCGATTATTATCTGAAAGGTGAAACAGCAATGGGATGGGCTGGTCACAATTTGAATGATAATGCCGATGAGTATGGAACAATCAACAATTATATCGGACCAAATGCACTTGATGGACAAGCTGACTTTGTCCTCTATCATGCAGTAGTAGACAATGTGTTCACCACAGGGAATATGGATTATGCACATTTGGATTACTGGACCGCTCGAAGCCAAGACCAATATGTCGAAGGTGCAACAATGGTGCCTTTTGTCGGCAGTCATGATGTACCTCGGTTCACAAGCCGAGCAGATACTGGCACATCAGATGCTTGGAATCAATGGGCTGAGGATGGCTTACCAGGACAACCGGGAATTGATAGCCCGTACCAAACTGCTTTGCAGGCTTACACGTGGCTACTTACAACGCCAGGTTCAGCAATGATATACCAAGGAGACGAATATGGTGAGTTTGGGGGAGCCGACCCTGACAATCGCCATATGTGGCGTGACATATCCAATCACAGTTTACAGGAAAAATCGATAATGGAAAATATCAGTGCTATCGGTCAATTGAGGCTGGATTCAGATGCACTTCGCCGAGGTACATACACATCCCTGTCCAACGGAACAGATACGGTTGCTTGGTCGATGACGAGCGAATCAGACCAAGCGGTGATTGCAATGAATCGTGGTACAACATCTGCAGAATTCAACCTATCACTGAATTGGGTTGCAAACGATTCACTAAATGGCATTGTGATGAGTGAAGAACACGTATTCACCCTACCTCCACATAGCGTTGCTATTTTCTTACCTGAAGATGAAAACATCACAACACCCCCTGTTGAAGGGTGCACAGATTCTATTGCAACAAACTTTGACCCACTCGCTGAAATTGATGATGGGACCTGTGAATATCAGGAACCACCACAAGAAGGTTGCACCGATTCAAATGCTACAAATTTTGACCCGCTCGCCGAAATTGATGATGGTACTTGCGAATATCAGGATCCGCCACAAGAAGGTTGTACCGATACTGAGGCAATTAATTTTGATATTCTAGCAGAGATTGATAATGGAACATGTGAATACAATAATCCAGGCCCTGATGATAATTCTAGCAATGAAACTGGTAATCAAACAGGAAACCAGACTGGTAATCAAACAGGAAACCAGACTGGTAACCAAACAGGAAACCAAACGGAAGAACCACCAGAAGAGGATGCGATGGTCACTTGTGACGCATGCTGTGGTGAAACGGTTGAGGTTTCAGTATCAATTGGCTGCAATGCAATCGGCCCACTAGATTGTGAGCCATGCGAGCAGGTTGAGGACGGCACCTCTGTAAACGATGGCCCTGAAATAACGCAGGGTGGATTCAGTTTCCTCACTATAGCGGCAATAGGATTGATTATCCTCATAGCGTTTGCAATCGGGACTGTTGCAATCATCACTCAGATTCGTCGTGACTGAATAATTCATAGAAGCGCACATAATCTGAAATCATTCTTGCACCCGTGAATCTAGCACTTGTTGCAATTGCTGCTCGCATGAGGTGGGCCCATCTTTCCTCTCCAACAGACCAAGCCTGCAAGATTTCATTTTCTAACACTGAGTAAAGTGAATCCACATCTCTCTGGTCATCTCGGTCATCCTCCGCCTTTCCAATGGCCCACCCATTAACTCCATGTTCGCAGGCTTCTGGCCACCAGCCGTCCAAGATAGAGAAGTTCGGAACCCCATTCATGGCCGCCTTCATACCACTGGTTCCCGAAGCCTCCATTGGGCGAACCGGGTTATTCAACCAAATATCCACGCCACCGGTCATCGCAAGACCGGTAGCCATTGAATAATCCTCCAAGAATGCAACTGGTATCTCATCTGAAACCTGTTCAGCACCAGCAAAGATGTCGCGAATGAGTTGTTTTCCCCCCTCATCCCTTGAGTGGGCCTTACCAGCGAAAACAAACTGAATCTTGTGGGTACCGATTTTTCTTAATCTCTCTAAATCACTGAACACTAAATTTGCTCTTTTGTAGGTAGCAAAACGCCTAGCAAAACCAATTGTCAAGCGATCTTCGTGTAACTCAACACCTGTGCTCACATGCACAAGGTCACGTAAAACCGCTCTCGCTTGTTGGCGCGCTGAAATCAAAGCAGCATCCGGTATTTTACCAGCATGTGCCAAAATAGCTGGGTCATTACGCCAACCATGCAAATACTCATCAAAAATTTCCTTCATTGGGGGAGTTGTCCAAGTAAGGTGGTGAACTCCATTAGTAATGGGTTCAATGTGTGTTCCTTCGAACATTGTAGAAGCAACCCATGCATTTAGGTTTGATACAGCATTCACTTGACCTGCCAAAGCAATTGCAAGATGGCTCATTGAGCACGAATCTTGACATCCATCAATTGTGCGTACATTTTCTGGCAATAAATCGCCAATCACATCTTCTACCGCCTCCCAAGAAAATCGGTCGTGACCTGCAGGAACAGGAGTATGAGTCGTAAACAATGTTCGTCTTGATAACTCAGCAAGAGTCCATCCTTGAGATATCATCTCTAGAGCAGCAAAAGTACAGTGACCTTCATTGAGATGTAATCCTTTTAGCGGCCACTCTCCAATGGCCTTTAGGACTCTAATACCCCCAACACCAAGCAGATATTCTTGCCGTAGTCTTGTAGAATCATCGCCTCCATAAAGTCGGTTTCCTAAGGCGGCATGCTCAGGTTTGTTCAAATCATGCCTAGTGTCAATAAAATATACCGGGACAAAATGGCCACTGACTCCAGTTACTTGAGTAACCCATACGCGTGCATTAAGAGTGGTCCCATCTAATGGTAAAGCCAATTCAATACCTGTATCCGTAAGATGTTCAGAAGGGTCGATTTCGGGGTAAGTTTCAGATTGGTTCCCCTCGGCATCAAGATGTTGTCTACCGTATCCCTCACGATAAAGTAGGGTTACAGCGACTAAGTCTACTTCCCCATCAGCGGCTGACTTTACATGGTCACCCGCGAGTACTCCAAGCCCACCAGAATAGGTGTGAAGGTCAGACCATAGGCCAATCTCCGCCGAGAAGTATGCGACTACCATGAGTTCACCCGAATGAAATCAGTCATATCATGTCTCCTTTCCATCTCAAATAATTCAACTATCAATCTGGTTGTGATTTCGCTTTGAATGCGATATCATTTCGGAAAGCCAATTTGTCGCTTCTTTATCTATTTCCGACCATTGGAATTGCCACGACCAATTCCCTGATTCAGTACCTGGCGTATTCATTCTAGCTTCACTACCCAACTCCATAATATCTTGAAGAGGGATTATTGCGAGAGTTGCAGGTGAATTCAAAGCCTCTTGAATCAAATCCCTCACTGGTTTTCCCCCCCAGCCAGCAGTCGTATCATTGTCGTGGGTTCCAGTATAGACTACCATGTCCTCGGTATGGTTCTCGGGATTGTGAGGATTATCAACGTCATCATTGGCAAAGTGCAAAACTGCCATACCAGATATTCCGTATTTCTTTCTCAATTCAACAACTGATTTGGGAATTATCCCCAAATCTTCGGCAACTATTTTTCCCGCTGGTGCAACCTCAAGGATTGCCTCAAGAAGTTCTGCATGTGGCCCTTTAACCCACTGGCCATTCTTGGCAGTTGGGTGATGGGCCGGGATTTCCCATGCTGAATCTAAGGCGCGGAAATGGTCTATTCTAACTAGGTCAAACATCTCGAACATCCGCGCAGTGCGTGCTTTCCACCAAGCGAAATTTTCGTCACGGTGTGCATCCCAATCATACAGTACTGTACCCCACTTTTGCCCATCAGGTGAGAAGTAATCAGGCGGAACCCCTGCGACTACCGAAGGTGCCCCACTCGCCTCAAGTTTGAACAAATGTTGATTTGCCCAAACATCCGCTGAGTCATGGGCAACAAAGAATGGTAAATCACCGAACAGGCTGACCCCGCATTCCTCTGCGGTGTCACGCAGTTGACCCCAATCGATTTTGAGGATGAATTGCTCTTCCATCCACTTACCTATTGATCCGGACAATTCATCAATAATCTCCTTAATAGCCTCTGGTTCGCGGTTTCTAAGAGGTGCTGGCCACTGCGTCCATGGCAAGCCATCTAACTGATATTTCAAAACCTCAAACAATGCGTAGTCCTCTAGCCAGTGGCGATTTTTGTCAATCCAGCCCTCTTCAGATTCATAATTCAAACGATAATGCATTTCAGGGTCACGAAATCCATCCCAGATAGCAAAGGCCGAATGGGATGCGTATGGAGACCCGTGTTCATCGGGTGGAGTCAGTGGTAACATCTGCCACACGCCGCAACCGATGTCGCTAAGTAACCTGCAAAATTGATGCGCATCTGCCCCCAAAGTTTGCGAAGGAAGAGAGGTGAGATGGCAGAGAATACCTGCTTGTCGCATAAACGGCCTACGGCCGTTGCTACCATAATGTTTTGATGTGCCTTCAACTGCCAAATGTGATGAAGCGCCACTCAGTTGCAATTGCACTCTTACTTCTGATGACTCCACTGCTTGGCATCATCAGTACTGCTGCTACACCTGATGACATTACAATTGATGGGGACCTATCGGAATGGGACTCTGAAACGCTGATAGATATTGATTCAAATTCATCGGTACCTTTCAGAATGACATGGAATGATAGTCATCTGTTTTTTGCATGGCAAGAAACCGATTGGGGAAGTGTAGATGAAGGGGCTGACCTATTCATTTATCTGAATACTACAGAAGGTGGTAGCCCTCTGTCAAAAGAGTGGTCTCTTTCACAGACTTTACCGTTTGCAGCAGACTTCGCATTAGTGGTTGAAGATTCATCATATATTTCTTTACAAACCTACAATGGTACAGGATGGGTTGCAGCCAACCAGACTGGTGTTTCAGCATTTGTTGGCTGGTCAGGTAATAAAAATACAGAGATTGCTATACCTTGGAATAACATTGGTTCCCCCACCAGTCTAGCAGTTATTGTTTGGGCACAGTGGCAGGATGAAGGAAATGTTTGGACTTCATTCCCATCTGAAAATCCCGCTAGTAGTGATGGTGCCGAAACCTTCACGCATGCCTACGTGATTGCAGACCGCATGGTTGAACAAACACCTGCACAAACTCCAGTTGTTGATTTTTCTGGAACCGTGGGAAAAATGGATGATGCCCTGAACTTGGCAATAGTTTTTCATCAACACCAACCGTACTACAAGAACAAGTTAACTGGCATGATTGAGATGCCCTGGGTAAGGGTTCATGGGATGACTGAATACGTTGATTCCCCCGGTATTTTAGCCCAACACCCCGACACAAAAGTGACCTATAATTTGGTACCATCCTTTGTTGAACAACTCGTTGAGTACCACCGCGATGGGACTGCTGATGTCCATACTGACTTCGCTCGTCGCCACTGGCCAGTGGATGTGAATGGAACTGTAACGGACTATCCAAATGCCACCTCACTAGAGTTACACACAATGCAATTTCAATCATTTTGGAATTCAGGATGGATTTACAATGTATCAGCGGAAGATTCTGAGTTAGGTTGGCTGTCCCCAGCCGCGTCTCGCTATTCCGAAATTTATGGGATGACACTGCATAATCTGAAACCAGCAACTATCATGAATGATGCGCTGTTATCGCCACAAGATTTTCTTGATTTGCAAGTGCTTTGGTATCTGTTTCAATTCTCTCCTGACTATGTATTAGGTGAATACCAATCGATTGAGGATTCCGCTGCAAGCGGGCGTCCTGCTCATTACAATCAGGCTCTAAAATCACTGTATGAGCAGAATGGCGACTATACACCAGCTGATTTGTCATTTGTTTTAGCAACCCAACAAGCACATTTGGCTAATGTGTTACCAATGTATTCGGCTTTGGCGGAAAGCGGACAAGTTGAATTGACTACTACGCCTTACTACCATCCAATAATGCCACTTCTGATGATGGACGGATGGACTTTCGAAGATGGTATCCGCGTCAACAAAGATTCCTGGCCTGATGATGTCGCTAGCCAATTAAACAACGGGATGGACCTGTTTGAGCAGGAATTAGGATTTCGACCAACAGGAATGTGGCCATCAGAACAAGCGGTATCTCCAGCAATGGTTCAACCGGTTTCTGATGTTGGCATCCAGTGGATGGTAACTGATGAAGTCAATTTGGCTGAGTCAACTATTGCTGGTGGCGCAACCATTGATACTAGCATCGCATCTAATTTGGCAACCCCGTGGATTGCCACTGGATTAGGAGATGATGGGACCTCCACCGGTACTGGAGGAGGAGGTGAAGTCGCAGTCATTTTCCGTGACCGCGTTATTTCAGACCGAATAGCCTTTCAATATGGATCTATGACTCCAGCCGCTGCAGTTTCAGATTTCATTGCCTACATTGATGATGTTAGGCAACAACTTCTCGCTGAAGGTAAAGACCCTAGCGAGCACCTTCTAACCGTTGCATTGGATGGTGAAAACTGGATGTTCATGTCAGAGTTCCAACACCAAGATGGTGGACGTCCATTCATGGACGAATGGTACGGGAGGCTTGCCAGCCATCCTTCAATAGTCACCACAACCCCAAGCGAATTCCTAGAAAAGAATCTCACACTCCCCCGCATTGAAACAATAGGGACTGGCTCGTGGATTGATGGGACGCTCTCTACTTGGGCAGGGGAAGCAGAAGAAAGTCTCGGATGGCAACGCTTGATAGAAGCCCGTCAAGCATTGATTGCATTTGAGGAAAATAATCCAACTCATTCCGGCCTCAGTGCAGCATGGGAATCACTCTACATCGCAGAGGGAAGTGACTGGTTTTGGTGGTACGGTTTGGACCAAGACAGTGGATATGACGAATTATGGGACACACTTTTCAAAGTACACCTTTCCAATATTTATCGAGCAATTGGGCTTGAATTACCCCCATACTTGCAAGACTTGTGGACTAACCCTGCGGTTCCCGCTTTACCAGCCACTGGGATAATTGAACCGATGATAGACGGGATTGCACTCCCAGGTGAATGGGATGGTGCGGCTAAATACGATGCATCAAGTGTTGATGGTGGTACCCTAGATATTGACTCATTCTATCTTGGTTATGATGCATCTAACGTTTATGTCAGAGTTGATATGGAATCTACTCCTGATTTCTTTGAAGTTGTAGACATGGATTGGGCTCCGGATTTATCAATCTATTTTATGCAACCAAATGCAATCAATTTCAACGAAGTCGAAACTAACTTTAGAACTTATTATGGCAATGAGGTTTTGGGATTCCCAGCAAAGAAAATGATTTCATTTGACTTCAACCAGTTACGAACAGATGGAAAAGCAAAATGGAACCTATTTGATGCTCAAGGAAAAATTGGAGATAATGAGCAGTGGTCACTTTCGGGAACTTCTAACCTAGGTGATACCGCCGCTGAAGATGTCTATGAATTCCGAATACCTTGGTCTGAATTAGGACTCGCACCGAGATATTCAACTCGCGTAAAGGTTGTGACATCAGAAGTGAACTCTCTCGCATACGGAGATGGAATTGATTCCGAGATGGCACCACCTGCACCAGCCGAAATGATTCTACCTGATTTAGAACAATGGGTGACTCTTCTCGATATTGATGATAATGTAGGGGATGAAACAGGTGATGGTGACTACACCTATCCACTTGCTAGTGATTTTGCCCCGGGTTCTGGACTGTTCGATGTCACTCATCTAAAAGTGAGTCAAAGTTCTTGGAATGCACGTTTTGAATTAACTTTTGGAGAAATCACAGACTTTTGGAGTCTGTCAAACGGTTTCAGTCATCAAATTGTGCAAATTTATGTTGACCAAGGAGATACGATGTGGGGTGAAACCGATATGCTAGAAGGGGCAAATGCTGTAATTCACTCAGAATGGGCTTGGGAGGTTGCGATTTCAGCAACTGGTGAACCCGGAGCAGTAAAGTCAGTAAATGCTCAAACTGGAGAAACATCTGCTAAAGGAATTGAAGTAAGTGGAAACAGCGATTCAAACAAAGTTACAATCACCGTTTCAAAATCAGTGATAGGCCCAGACATACCGGATTACAGATTCGTCATCGTTGCTGGTTCCCAAGATGGATTTGGCCCAGGCAAATGGAGAGATGTTGATGCAAATGCAAAGACTTGGAGACTAGGCGGAGGGGATGACCCGAGCGAATTAGATGGAATTGATTACGATCCAAATGTTCTTGAAATCGTTTTTGACTCAGCCGATACTAACTCACCTGACCAAGCAGCTATGCTTGGAGCATACAATGTAGAGGCGCAAGAATATGCAGTTTTAACCGGCATAGAAATTCCTGAAGTGGCCCAGCAAGTGTATGGAGCAAAAGTAGTGAGTACTACTGCAACTAGTGCAATTTTGGAATGGTCTACTACACGTCAACAAGGAGCTAATGTGACATGTGCAAACCTAACATTCACAGAACAAGGAGAAGGACTTACCCACACAATTGAACTCATAGGGTTGGAATTTAACACCTCATACAATTGCTCAATCGTGATAGATGGTACCACCCCTGCTAACCTTTCTTTCAACACTAGTGCTGAAGTAGACTCAATACCTCCAGAGATACTCAATTTGATGGTAGAAGTCATTGAGGGAGGCTCGTTAAAGGTCACTTGGTACACTAGCGAGGATGCTACGGAATCAATTGAGGTTGAAGGCCAGACATTTGTAGGGGACAATGTTGCCTTACGCAAGAATCACGAAATGACGATTGTACCGATCCCTGATCTGACGGCACTGCAGACTTA